>Ga0315551_10001070_pt1 | contig 21155 bp, 19 predicted proteins | sample SalMarSW160290MG_FD_203678 | JGI IMG/M metagenome (GOLD analysis project Ga0315551, IMG submission 203678) | Salt marsh sediment microbial communities from the Plum Island Ecosystem LTER, Massachusetts, United States - Salt Marsh Sediment SW1602-90 ...
TATTGTATCCTCAATAGTATGTTTCAATCCACGCCCCCGTGAAGGGGGCGACGTAGCGAGAGCGGAAAGACGCTGATTAAAACTTTGTTTCAATCCACGCCCCCGTGAAGGGGGCGACCGCGGGTCTGATAACTGTATGTCACCCAACCCAATAGATGTCAGCCTCTGCGAACCTTCCATCCAATCTTTCAAATGCCCTTCGGCCTGCTCTCAACCATCTCCGTATCTTTAATTCTTTCTTTCACTTAACCCATGAGCGAACCTCTTATGATTCTATCGCCCACTTGTGGTTCGCGGACACCATTAGACTACCAAAGGACCTTCAGGATCATACGACTCCTTGGCGCCGACGTGTTCCACCCGTCGCTTCCAGTTTTTGCCCAGAAAGTAAAAGCGCAGACTGTCCTCGTGCGGATCGGCTGCCTCTAACAAGCGCTTTCGTAGTATCGTCCACTGGGCCGGGTCTACCAGGCATTCGAACACAGAGTTCTGTACACGCTGACCAAAGTTTTCGCAAATCTTTGCGATGTGGCGTAAACGCTTCTGTCCGGACGCAGTCTCGGTGTTCACATCATATGTCACCAGCACCATCATGACACAACTCTCTTTAGCACAATCACATTCTCCTGCATTTGTTCAGTCACTTCCACACAAAGGGGGGGTAGGCATCGAGGTCACCACGCAGATGTCTTGCCAGCAACAAGGCCTGAGCATAGGGTAAAAGCCCCGCAGCCATCTTTTCTTCAAGAAAAGGGTGCTCGATAGTGTCGGATTTGCGCTTTTGCCAAGCGGTAATCACTCGCTTACGAGCTTTCTCAGTCATGCTGATAGCTCCTGAAGCGGATGGTTCAAAGTCGTCTCCCCGAATCTGGCATCGGTTTATCAGTGAAAGCACCAGTCGATCAGCCAGAACCGGTCGAAACTCTTCCATGATATCCAAAGCTAGGCCTGGGCGTCCGGGGCGGTCACGATGGAGGTAGCCGACCTGCGGATCAAGCCCGACCGATTCGAGGGCTGATATCACGTCGTGAACCAGCAGGGTGTAGACGAATGACAGGAGGGCGTTAACGTTGTCAAGCGGAGGGCGACGATTCCGACCGCGAAAAACAAACTCGCTTTTCTGCTGTCGGATCAGATGATCAAATACCCCGAAGTAGACTCGACTGGCAGCACCTTCCAGTCCACGAATCGCGTCAAGATCGGCTGTTTGCCGAGCGTCATCTGTCAGCCGCTTGAGCTCGATGGTCACCTGGCGAAGATTCTCAACAGACACGGCGTCGGTCGTCTCACGGGCGGCACGCATAAGAACGGTTCGGCAGTTGACCAGCTTGCCGATAACGACCGATTTGGCGACGTCGGCACTTTGTTCAGGCCGATCGGCTCGACGGTATTGCTCCCGGCGAAGGAGCACATTACCGGACACCGGCCCCTGCACCCTGGCCAGGAAGCGGCCGTGCACCGAGAGCATGGACACAGTGACGTTATGTTCGCCGCACAGACCGAGCATCGGCGCGCTACAGGCAACTTGCCCGAAACAGATGATGCCATCAAGTGTATGGATAGGGACATGTAGTTTCTTCTCACCTTCTACGGTCACCTGAACACCGTCACCCTTGCGCGTGAGGTAAGTGTCCTGGGTAGTGACAAAGAGCGTGTTCAGCAGTTTTTTCATGGTTCTTGTTCCTCACTATATTTGTCGCTGAGGCAGATTAGTTCCAGATAGCGGCGAGCACTCTTCTTTCTGCCGATGCTCTTTGGCCGACACCACTCGTAGATGGAACAGCTGCGACACTTGCGAGTGTACTCAGCTTCCGGCGTAGTGCCTGTCATGGTCAGGCTGTGAAGCCTAAGGGCCAGAGCTTCAGTTTTCAAACGCAAGGTCGAATCGAAGATAACTTCATGACGTCGTCGCGGTTGCCCGTAGAAGAAAGCGCCAAGCGGGACTGAGGCCTTCAACATCTCTTCCAAAGAGAGCGCTTGGGCGCACAGTTGCACCTCGTCGCACGCACTGAGTTTGGGTCGGCCCCGTTTGTACTCGACGGGGTATGGCCGCCAAAGGCCATCTAAGCCGGGCAGAGCGATCCCTCGATCAGACCCTCCATCCGGCGTCACCGGGTGAAATTCGACCACGTCGGCGATTCCCGTTAGACCCAGCCGCAGGGAGCGCAGTCGCAGGGATCGCGCCACAAAAATATCACCCTGCCACTCTCGTGACGGGCGGTCAACCAGCTCATGCATGATCCGACCTTGCGCCGTCAGCTCGTTTTCATCCCATACGTTCTCCAGGTACATGAGCGCCCATTGTCGTGGGCAGAATTCCAGGTGCTGGAGCGCCGAGATCGGCAACAGCTCATCTTCGGAGTACATCGCTCACTCGATTCGGAGCAGTTCCACGCCCCGCGGCCGTTTCGCTTCATCAACTTCGATCTCGTAGTCATCAAAACGGCGGGCCACTTTAACAGAATCCTTTCGCCTCACTGTGATCAGCTCAAACAGCTTATGAGCTGGCGCGCAGCCGAGCTTCGCTTGTTGTGCCCGTTGTTGGGGATCACTGTCGGTGCCGACGTGCTTGAAGACGTAAATTGGCTTGCGCACTGACATGACTCCTTTGCTGGCTGATCGATCGTGCTCGTACATGTTTAAGAGCGCTTCCCAGAACAGCGCCAGGTCCTCTTCAGTGAAGCCGGTTTTCTCTGCCAGATGGGCGCTGATGAACCCTTTGCCAATATAGAGACCATACGGGATCAATTGCTTGCGGCCCATGGTGCGGAGTTCATCTTCGGGTTGTTCTGCCGTCCATTTTTCGTAAGCCGCACTGGACTCCAGAGTTTTATCAGGTTTCGCGACAGCCATGCGTGTTAGGGAAAGGTCTAAGGGAAGAACTGGGTCAACGGATCGCGCAAAAGCTATTTGTACCGGCCCGCGAACTTGCCCTGCATTCGGTCCAGTACTCATTACAGCTCCGAATGTGCGGACGTCATAGAAACCTTTGCACATCCAGCCACGGGCCTTATCAACTTTATCCTTGTTGGACTTTTTCTTGGGATCATATCCTCCATTGGCTTCCTCGTGTGACCTGGCAATGGGTGTGTTCAGGTTCGTGGCATGCTCAATGAAGATTGCGTAGGGCATTTCGTTGTTCTTTGCCGTCTGGACATAGTTGCGTATCCGGCGCTTAATGGCGACATCGGACACAAGGCCGTGCATATCCTCCGGGTCAATGCGCGGCGTGTTGCCAGCATCGGGATCGCCGTTCGGGTTGCCGTTTTCACAGTCAAACAGGAAAACGAACTCATAGCGGTTGGTGATTACGTTACTCATTGTTGGTCTCCTTCTCATTTGAATCGTTATGCTCATCTTTCTTCGTTCTCATATTTGCCATCTGCTGATAATAGCCAAGGGCAAACAGGCTTTGTTCTTCCAAAGTCAGGGTCGCCGGAACGCTGTCTTTGATTCGCCCCCAGATTGATGCCAGCTTATCCTCGTACCAATGTCTCAGGCCGGGCGAATCAATTTTTGCCAGGTGATGCTGGCTCAAGCTGGTAATACGTCCCAGCACTAACGCTGGTGTGGTGCTGGCAGCTCCATAATATCTCTGCACCACACCCGCCCCGACATCGCCGAGCGCAGTTCGCTGCAGTGCCGCCAAAACCGCCAGCAGTCGGCCGCAATGGTAGGCGGCGTCAGGGTGTTCTTCGTTGAGCTTTGGTTGCATATTTGGTTCCTTTCCTTGAGTTTTATCTTTACGGATTTTACGGATATGGTATGCTTTCAGAAGGCCCATACGGGCGTGGTTGGGCGGTTCGTCTTGTATTATGTCTGTCCTGAATCGGACCAGAGCCTGCGACAACGCCGAATAGGGAATGGACTGATTTTTTACAGCAACATGCCACATTGTTGCAACAAAAGGCGCTGGCAGGTCCTTAAGATCACGAACCGTCGCTCCGAGGACCGCCAGGAACTTCGGAGGCGCGGCGGTGCCATTGCCGCTGCGGTGGACAATCTCGAGGTCGTCAAACCAAGTCTTAATATTGTCCACCAGCTCTTCGAACTGCCCTTCCATCCAGTCACGAACCATGACGCGGCCCGCTGCACCTGAAAGAGTCAGGGCATAGTAGAAGTTGTTTTGCAGGTCTGGCCGGTTTCCGGTGCGAATACTCGTTAGGAGTTCTTTGGCTCGATGCTGGGCGTTCAGTTCTTCAGTTTCGGCACCGACAGTGAGCCAGGGAAGGGGATCGTCTTCTGGAGCAATCCTTTCTTTGAACCAGTGGATGACCTTTGCTCCCGCCAGGCGCTGACTGTGATTCTTAATCAAATGATTAAGTGCCGCCCGATAGGTGCTTGCGTCATTTTCAGAGACAGCAGCGTTTTCTGACTGGCTGAGACCGTAGGAACAGAAAGAATCCTGCTTGAAACTGATCAGGGCATCGCCGGAGGGAATCCCACCGACATCAGCCAAGCCGGAAATTTTGGGATGGACTTTGAAAGGTTCGACCAATTCACCAGACATCATACTGCGCGCACGAACGTCAGATTTTTTCTTGCCACCTTTTTTCAGCTTGTCAGGCTGTTCCCCGATCAGGCTTCTCCTGAAATTCCGCCACCAGTCATGCCAGACATCAGACTCAACAGGGTAATCATCACCGACTCTGAAGGTAACTTTGTCGGTTGGCCTGACTTTGTTTGACTCAAAACGGTCGCGAATTGCTGACAATGTGTGGGGTTCACCTAGTTGATCAACCAGGATATCCAGCGAGGGAACGACCGAACCTGCTTCACGCAGCAGCTTTATAAAGTAGTCATGCTTGGCTAAGATCTTTGGGTCATCAGCATCTTTTCCGTACAATCCCACGACTTGCGCCGTTTCCACGAGGAAATGGCTCTTTGTCTCGCCACCTGCTTTCATCTCTGAAAAGGTGAAGTCCGGGCAGTTGGGAAAAGTCCGTCCAGGATTACGCTTCAAGCTCGTATCACCCAGTTCAATGACCTCAAGAAATCTCCCTTGGGCACCAAAAACGATTGCCCAGCGGACATCTTTCGGCTTGAATCCGGATTCGGGCTCCAACGTGTTTTTGAGAGTGTACTCTCTGAGCAAGTGCAGCATCAGCGCTCTCTCCTTTCAGGTTTGAGCACTTCCTCGCTTTCATAAGGAGGCACGACTAACACGCCGTTGGAGACAACCGGTTTGAACAAGCTGATGAACAGGTTGTGATTGTTCTCTTCCCACGTCGATAGATCATAAGGTTCAGAGAGGTTGAACACGTCATACAGCATCCAGCCGAGGTTGCCAATGTTAATCGAGAATGGCTCGGCGAGCGTTTGGTCCGGCTCAATTAGCTCAAAGTAGGCCGGGAACTCGCGACAGCCGAAGTAGGGCTGGTAAATACACTTGCCGTTGGCGGCGCGACGCCGAAACTGCATTTCCAGCCCTTGCAGACGATCTTCGGAACCGGGCCAGGGGCGTATTTCCGCATGAAGGAGATAACAAACGTTTTTAAGTGCCATCGTCTGCCGTTGTGTCCTGCCTTTTTCATCGCTCCCCGTGAGGTCACGATCACCGTCGGCCCAGATAGGCACAATTTCCTTTGAGCCGTTCATCCATTTTTCAACTGCTGATACCAGAACGTTTTCTTTAACTTCGTTTCGCCTCAGAGCGATGTAGCTCAGCGGCGAGAGCAGCTCGATCTTCGTGATCTGCCATCTGAATTCCTTGGGCTTGCAGTAGATGGCATCGTAAATGCCGCGAGCCGCAGAGGGCGTGATCACAGGGTAGCTGAACCGCTCGACCTTCAGCTCAGGCCGGGTGAAGCAGGCGAGCTCTCCCCAGACTTTCAGCACCTGATCTTTTGGTGTCATACGTTCTCCTTTCCGTTTTGTGGTTACGCTATCAGAAGTTCGTCCGAAGGCGGTACGAGACCTCTGGCGCTGTCATAGTATTCTTTGTTTAGATAGACAAACCAGTCCTTTGACTCTCCTCTTAATTTGCCATACTTCACAGGCACCGGATCAAGAAACTGTTCAGATTTCCCCGGACTGTAAAGGCCTACGGAATAAGGCCGCGCTTGAGCAATCCAGCGGCGGGTCAGACCCTGCTCTTCCGCTTCAGTTTTTAGCTCTTCGTATTTGATGTCATGGTAGGGGACAAGCACATTGATGGCAACTTTGTCAATGATGTGATACAGTTTTGCCACGTCCACGAAGTTCAGCCTCTTGATGGCATCCACAAGGTCTTTCGCCTGATGCTCCATGTCCCTGAACGAATACAGATAGCGATAGTAATTATTGAACAATTCCGGGTCATCGATGTCTGGTGTTTGGTTAGCGCCTTCTTGTAATATTAATCGTGTCACGCTTGCAGCCTGAGGATAAACCCCCGGTGGATACTGTTGTTCATCGTCGGGTTGGAACACTACAACCTTTCCCGTGCTCAAGCGTCCATTGCGGTTGCATCTGCCAGCTGCCTGCGCGATGGCATCCATCGGCCCTAGTGCCCGATATACAACTGGAAAGTCAACATCAACGCCAGCCTCCACGCACTGCGTGGACACAAGTCGGCATGACCGACCTTGATTGAGTCTTTCACGAACTTCTTCTAATACTACCCGGCGGTGAGCCGGACACATATTGGTGGAGAGGTGGAATATACCATCATCAGTCAGCGTCTGGAGACGATCAAACAGTTGCCAAGCATGGCGCTTTAGGTTGACAACACAGAGTACCTGCTGACAGGCCGCCAGTGACTCAGCGAGTTCATCCCAGGTGGTTTTCTGGTCTGCCCGCAGCCATTGGACTATTGTTCTTTTGGTGCGGGAAAAGAGTTTAAGTCCAGGGGCAACAATTTCATGCGGTCTCCAGCCTGAAGTGCAGAATTTCCTAACATGGCTATCAAGCTCAGTAAAGGCAGGTTGAGTAGCTGTCGTAAATACGACCGTAGATTTATAGCGCTCAGCCAGATGTGACAATGTTGCGAGGGTGGGGACAATTAAGTTCAATGGAAGCGTTTGCACTTCATCAAATAGTATGACCGACCTTGCCAGACGGTGGAGCTTCCGACAGGCCGAAGGTCGGTTTGAGAAAAGTGACTCCAGAAACTGGACACTGGTCGTGACAACAATTGGCGCATCCCAATTCTCCGCAAGCTGATTCCTCCGTCTTTGGAGATCATCTTCATCACCACCCTTTCTCTCTTCATCAAGGATTCCGGCCAGACTGTGATCTTCAAGAACATATTCGCCTTTTTCTTCTTTGAAATGCCTCTCGAAAATGTTTCGATAAACGTGCGCCGTCTGCTCAATGATACTTAAGTACGGAATCACCATAACGACTCGCCGAAGGTTATGAGCTTTGGCGTGCTCAAGGGCAAACGCCAGCATGCTGAGTGTTTTACCGGCGCCAGTCGGTGCCGTCAAAGTAAAAATGCCTTGATTTGCTGCTGCCGCAGATTGACAAGCTGTCAACAGATCGGAGCGCATTTGAAACACTTTCTCTGAAGCATGGTGCTCTTTACCCAGTCCCTGAAGGTGGTCATAAAGGATTGGCAATGCCTTGCCAGGTTGAAGTGCGGGTCCATCAGGCCGATAGTGCTTATTGACGCCGTTTTCCGATTGAAAATGTGCCTCCGTCTCGATGAAATCGGCGTCTACCAACACTGAGTACAACATTCTTATGTCAAGCATGGCGGAGGCAGATAGAGAACTCCGATCATAAACTGACGCGACGAGAGTCTGGGGTAATGTTAGACCGTCATTTTCGAAACAATTAAGAAAGTGTTGGGGGTCAGGGTCTGGATCTGAGAGACGCAATCCCAGCGGATGGTTCTTGAGGAGTTCCTGTGGGTTTAGCTCTCTCAATGAATCTGTGTCTGCCTTTTGTAATCCAATATGATGTCCCTGGATGGCTAGTGCCGCAGTAACCCCGAAGCTCTTGTACTTCATTAACGCCGCCCAGGCGCCGATTGACCAATGATCAATTCCATGTTCTCTTCCCTTGAGGCGTTCTTGAAACAGGTGGCCGTATTTGCCTATATCGTGCAGCAAACCAGCGATTCTTGCTTCATCCTCAAGAGCCAAAGGCTTCGCATATTGCGAAGCCCGTTTCTCCACTGCCTTCAGGTGAGATGAGAGAGGTTGAAACCTCCCCAAAGGGTGTGAGTGGGAGAAGTACATTGGTTTACTTTCAGAGATCATACCATCATTCCCAAACACGGTTTTTCAATGAAATCTTTCTGTCTGAAGAACACAATAGACCTATATTCCGCATGTGTCAATCACATATGATTTGTCTCTGACGGAGCCACAAAACCCAAGTAATATAGAATAGATACGTGCAGCTGAAGTTTGCGCCGCCTCACCTAAGATAATTCGACCACGGTAAACACGTCATATTGACAGATCATGTCAGTTATCTTTAGCAAATCCGACCAGGCAAAAATACAGGGAGAAAAGTCCATATCCCCAAATGGGTAGCCGCCTGGTACCCATCTGAGAAGTCCATATTGATAGAGCCAGGTGCCTAAAGTCATAGATTTGTTATTCCCGGATCTGCGTCAGCTAACCTAGCGGCGAGGGCCAGTAGCTGTTGTTGCTTTACTTGATTCAACATTTAGCAGCATTGATGCCAAGTCAGGGATAGCTGTTCGGGTAGGCGGAACAACTATCCTTTAATCGTACTCATCGTGCGCTCGGTGTCTGCATCGCTATGAGAGCGGTGTGGGCTGAAGCAGAGTGAATCAGGCATGTAAAGAAAAGTTTTGTTACTCTTGGGATAGGTTGAAAGATTCCCGTGTTCACCCAATCCTTACCTTCTCAATACTCTTTTTCAAATGCTCCTGAGTCTGGTGGGTGTATATCATGGTAACATCATAATTGCGATGTCCCAGGATGGCAGCCATAGTACCAGGATCCACTCCATTCATTTGCATGTGGCTACTGAAAGTGTGCCTGAGGTCGTGGACACGAGTGAGATCATCAAGTCCACACTGACGAGCCACCTTGATTAATGCTCTTCTGAGATCGTCGGTATCCAGCTGTCTACCTGAGGAATTCTTGAATATCCAACTACCATCACGTTCCACTGATCGCAGAACCTTCAGGGCTGTTTCATTCAAATAGAATTGCCGAGAGTAACTCTTGGGAGTCCAACCTTCTTTTGGCTGGATCTTAATCAAACCTGTATCCAAATCGACATCATCCCAGGTCAAATAACAGAGTTCTCCTGAACGAAGACCAGTGTTGAGAAGAAATTGAAAGGTTTTTACAAACACCTTCATCCATTTATTAGCCTTAGCCATCTCCTGAGCAGTTTTCAAGAACAAGCGGCACTCATCGGTTGTGAGCAGTCTAGGTTGTCTCTTAGGCTGAGCACGCAACTTCTTCACTTTCCGAGTGGGAACTGAGGAAATCAAGTCGCGTTTATGTGCCCAAATAAAAGCTGCGCCCAGCATGATAACCTCATTGTTGACTGTCTGTGGCAAGGGCAAACGCTTGTTAGTATGCACACCGGGCTTGTCTCCATCAGCCGCAGACTTTAACTCAACAGACTCCAAACGCTGCTTTTGGAAAGACTCAATTACCTCAGGAGTGATCTGGGTCAGGTATTTAATCTTTGGGTGAAAAATCTTTAGAAATGTAATGAACGTGTTCACAACAGAAAGATACCGCTTCACAGTGCTAGGAGCTGTCCTGAGTCGCACATGGTCAGCATATTCTTGGAAAAAGTCGTCAACTCGCTTCTGAGTGCCCGTGAGACCGAATTTTTCTACTCGCTTGGAATTCTCCAGTGACTCAATTTCTTTCCTAAGAATTTTGGCGTCTCGCAGTGTTCCGGCCTTGATCCACTTATGCCCACCGGAATGAGAAACCACCACATAATAAGTTTTCTTTCCTGCTTTGCCTGTTTTGGTCTGTATGCTTGCCATGCCATCCAGTTAGAAATTCGTTAGAAAATCTATGAGACGGAGAATAGAAAGTCAATAACTTTTTGTGTGTCAAGGGGGAAATTTGTTAGAAAGTGATCAAGCGGAGGAGGTAGGATTCGAACCCACGGTCGCCAAAGGCGACAACGGTTTTCAAGACCGCCGCTTTCGACCACTCAGCCACTCCTCCGTTATCTTCTCAAATGTTGTACGCCCACCACCTCTTGTCAAGGCAATAAAAAAGCCCCGCTGGGCGGGGCTTTATGTTTGCTTAAGAAATCAATCCAGTCGCTTACCAATTCCTTCCCAGCGGTTCCAGGCGGATGCCGATCCACCGCCGCCACAGGTATCAGTGACTGTCCACCTGGTAGTAGAGTTCTCAAAGACTATGGTTATAATGTCACCAGAGAAAGTCTGGGTAATAGTCCAGCTATCGCTGAAGGAGAACGTCGTGTCACCACCAGTGCATTCGATGCTGGCAGTGCCCGTATTGACAACCGTTCCGGCCGTTGGGCAGTCATCTTCTTCCAAGGCGGTCAGGTTGAGCTCTACGTTGCTGATTGTCTGCGTCAGGGTTAATGACCCGTGGCAGGAAGACAACGAGTCAGTGTCAAAGTCGCCGGCAGCGGTTACTTGACCATTGCCGTTAATAACCACATCACCCATCCCCGGGATGTCACCGATAATGGTGAAATTCTGATTGAACAACAATGTGTCCGCTGGCGCAGAATGCGCAGATACACTTCCACCGGCTTTGATACCGGTCAATTGATTTGAGTCAGGCCATTGCACCGGGTTGACACCGTGCAAGAACTGAATAGAGTCTTCAACAGTGAGGTCCTCGACTGTATCCCCAGAGACCGAAGTATCCACGTGACTACCGTAGAAGTACCAGTATTGGCTGCTTGAGTGGTACGTGAGCACTACAGAATCAGATGCGCTCTCCAGGCTTTCAGTGCCAAAAGGAACTTTGCCGGCAACTGATTCACTCGTGTCATACAAGATAAATAACGCAAATTCCATGGACTGAACTAGTAAGAAGCCTGTCGCTTCATCAACGCCTTCAAATCCCTCTTCTATAGCTCCAAAGACCGGGTCCAGTGTGTCGCCGACAGCTTTCTCCTCATTGGTTCCTTTGTCCTCATCACAGCCTGTGACGAAGGCTAAAGAAAGCCCTAGTGTCAGCAAGGTGGCTAACAACAGCAAACGCTTCATAATCTTATCCTCCTATCGATAAGTTAGTTTTTATTAGTTAAGCTTTTAATCGGACGATTGGGAAGCAATATTTAGCTTTCACTAAGTCTTTGCAAATTGCCATATCAGGCAAAGGGTTACTGACATCTCCGTTCTGTCTACAGTTCGCTGCAGGTGCTTATCCCGCATTATTCACAAAAACAACTGAGCTCGTCAGTACTCCTGCCAATGGTAGTGTGCCGAAACTATCAATCCGATCAGAGACCAGGACAATACTAAAGATGTCCCGCCGTAGCTGACAAACGGTAGAGCTAAGCCGGTCACCGGCATAAAGCCAAGGGTCATGCCGATATTGACGAAGAATTGAAAGAGTAGAATTGCTGCGGCTCCTATGATCAGGTTAGAGGCAAAGCGGGAGCGGCAGCGAGCGGCGATTCGGACCGCCCGGTAGAAAATGAAAGCGAACAGCAACAGCACCAACAATGAACCCCACAATCCGAATTCCTCTCCTAACACTGAGAAAACAAAATCGGTATGCCTTTCCGGGAGAAAATCAAGCCGCGTCTGCGAGCCATGCAGCAGACCCTTTCCCCAAATACCACCGGAACCAATAGCGATTTTTGACTGGATGATCTGGTAGCCTGCACCGCGGGGGTCCCGTCCTGGATCCAGAAAGGTGAGGATACGGAGTTTCTGGTAGTCAGCCAGCCGATTCCATACGAACGGCGTAATCATGCCAAAGGCAAGATTGGCAACAACCATAACGACGCCAAAAAGAAAACCCGGTCGGAATAAAAACAGAAAAACAAGCAGTACAGCAAAGTACACGGCCCAAGCAAGCCAGTGGGAAGCGGCCACCAGAGATACCAATGGTGATAGGATAAGTGCCAGGTAAACAGGCGACAAACCACCCCAGAACCAGAGCCCGAACAAGATGATGAAAAAGACCAGCGCGGTCCCCATGTCAGGTTGCTTTATAATGAGCGCCACCGGTATTATTGTCAGCATGGCTGAAAAGGCGAGGCGTCTTTTGGAAACCGGCGGAAGTTTCGTGTAAGCAAAGAAGCGTGAAAGAGCCAACACTAACGCCAGTTTGGCAAAATCCGAGGGAGCGAAGTTAATAGGACCAAATGAAAACCATCGTGATGCTCCCATTCGAGGAGTACCCACAAGTAAAACCAAGACAAGCAGTACTATCGACAGGCCGTAGAGCAGGTAAGCGCTGAAATCAAGCAGCCGCAGGGGTAGATGTATTACCCCAGCAAAAACGAAAACCGCTATGGTCAGCCAGAGGAGTTGACGCTCAAAATACGTCCGTTCGAAAGCCGAGTCGGCATAGTATTGCGCCGACATAATGAGCAGTATACCTATAAGGGAAAGCATTAAGACCGAACCAATCAGTTCCCAGTCCAGTTCTCGGTAGTTGAGCGTCACTGCAGTTCCTTCGCGGACCTCAGGGCAACCTCTGCCGGTTTAGATTTCTTTTCCATATACCGGGCAATTATTTTGCCCACCACAGGCGCAGCCACATCGGAGCCATGACCGGCATTCTCGACGATTGCACATACGACAATTTCGGGAGCTTCCAGCGGGGCGACCCCGACGAACCAGGAGTGGTTTTCGCCATGAGGATTTTCAGCCGTCCCGGTTTTGCCGCCCAATGAATACCGCTCGTTTTTTAGAAAGCGAGCCGTGCCATGCTTGCCCTCGACTACAAGGCGCATCCCTTCCCACAAAACTTTCAATGTGGACGGTGAGAAGGGAAGGGTGAAAGAAACTCGGGACGAAACCGTGTCCACTTTGCCGCTGGTGTATGAAATCAACTTGATGATGTGAGGCTGATAGACGATGCCATCATTGGCCAGCCCGCAGAAGAACTGAGCTAATTGTAAAGGCGTGACCAACAACTCACCCTGACCGATGGAGATGTTCAAGGCCAAGGCCGGTGTCCATTGGCCTTCTCCGTAGTTCTTGTTATAGTATGCACTGCTGGGAACCAGACCCGGCGATTCGCCGGACAAGTCAATTCCGGTGGGTCTGCCGAAACCACACCGTGAAAAATACCAGCTAAGTCCATCGACACCGAGTTCCAGACCGAGCTGGTATGTAAACACGTCACATGATTGTTCCAGGGCATGAGCTGCTGTCAGACTACCGTGCCCCTGAGGGTTCCAGCACCGAAATACCCTATTGCCGTACTTGAAACCACCTGTGCACGGTCTCAGGGTTTTGTTCTCGTTTATAATGCCTTGTTGGAGGGCTGCTCCAATCGTCACAAATTTTACTATCGAGCCTGGTGGATACAGGCCGTTCAGCGGACGGTTAAGAAGCGGGTGGGTCGAATCGGAAGAGATGGCCTGCCACAGGCTTTCCGGCATAACGGAAGAGAATATGTTGGCGTTGTAGCCGGGATACGACGTCATCGCCAAGACCTCTCCGTTGCGCGGATCAAGCGCCAGAACAGCTCCACAGCAGAAAGTGTCCAGCACCTGGGCACAGATCCGCTGCAAGTCAATGTCAATGGTCAACACAAGATCAGCACCCTCGACAGCAGGAACCGGCTCTTTCCCTTCGTAGTCACCCAAATACCGACCGGCCGCTGAGACTTCCTTGTATGCGGTCCCCTCTTGACCTCTCAATTGGCGGTCATATTGTTTTTCAAGCCCTTCCTTGCCAACCATGCTTCCTGGGCGGTAGTCGTCTCGTCCTTCCTTTAGTAAATCTGCCCTGGAAAGCTCTCCCACATACCCGGTGAAAGACTCGGCTCCAATTCCTTTCTGATACTGACGCACCTGTTCTACCTGAGTAGCCACACCGGGATATCTTGTGCTTTGTTCCTCCAGTACCGCCACCGTTTCAAAAGAAACATCTCGTTTGACCGGAGCCGGTAGATACCGATTCACCATGTTCTTGTGGATTTGTTCCTTAATCTGGAGTGTATCAAGCTCCAGAAGATGGGAGAGGTTTGGCAAGGTTGTATCAGGTGATATTTCTGCCGGCACGACTGAAACTGTGTACGATGGACGATTATCTATTATTAGGCGTCCTTCGCGATCAACGACAACCCCGCGTCTCGGGATAATCGGCGCTACCCTGATCCGATTATTTTCCGACTGCCTTGCCAGCCCAGCGTGTTCGATAATTTGAAGCTTCGCCAGTCCTCCGATCAGTATTAAGAGAACAATAAAAACTACTATCAGGTTTATTTTTTCTCTGTGCTCAAGTGGCACATTGAAACGCCGCATGGTATCTCTAAAAGATCGATTTGATTTTTTGGAAGGTTATCTTCTTTTCTTTAAAAAGGAAGAACACCCAGGCGCCAATCGTGGTGTATATGGCGCCAGGTAGAGCACTCACCAAAAAGAGATAGAAAAACCCTTCTCCCCATTCAATAATCAGCAACAGAGTGTTATGGATAAGTATTCCCCCAACGATTAAGGCTAACTTAGCGTACAATGACTCAAGGTTCAACCGCTCACGAAAGTGAAACGCTGTCAAGCCTAAGACGGCCATCGCCAACGCATGCCAACCAAATAGATCGGGCCTCCCGGCAGCCATTACCAGGCCGACAATAAAACCAAACCAGATAGAAACGATTTCCGGCTTGTACAGCGCTACTAATAGCACCAGAAGCCCCGGCAGATCGATTGTTACACTGGAGATCGTTGTGGCTTGTTTAATAATCACCTCGTGCATGCCGATCAAAAATAAGTACAAGATGAACGGAACAATCCTAATCATTTGCGTTCAAGCCTCAATACAAAAAGTTCCTCCAACGAACGGAAGTTGACCGCCGGATTAAGTTTTACTTCGCAAAAAGGTTTGTTTTCCGGTCGGGTAATCTTTGCCACGGTTCCAATCATCAGTCCAGCCGGGTAGACACCGCCTAAACCCGATGACAATACCGTATCATCAACTTTAATAGCTCCGTGGATGGGGAAATTATCCAGCACCATCCCACCATGGGCCAGAAACTTAACAATCCCCATTTCACGGCTGCCGGCAAGACGCGCTGCCACCCGATTAGAAGGGTCAGTAAGCAACTGGATAGTAGCGAAGTTGTCCATTACCGAATCTACTCGGCCTATCAATCCATCTTGATTAATTATCGGCATGTTGACGAAGATCGAGTCCTTGGCACCGCGGTCAATCGTTGCTGAAACGGGCAGGTAACGCCCAAAACCGGATATATATATGACTTTGGCTGGTGTTAAGCGATAGCCCGCCAGGGGCGTGAATCTAAGAGCGGCTTGAAGCCTATCGTTCTCACGCTTTGCCTCTTCACATATCGAAAGCTTTACCGAAGCCTCAACCAGCGCTTCTTGTAATTGATCCCTTTCGGATGCGATTGAACTAAGATCAGCAAAGCTGCTCTTGACTTTGAAAAAAGGATAGTACACAGTGGCCAGTACAACCTGACTGATAAAGCGATTTAGGCTCGGGTACCCGATGATAAGAATAAGAGAAATCAGAATAATTATGGCAAAGTGAATGTTCCTCCAGTGCTTGGAAAACAGATTGGATATCCAATTCATAGGTCGCTGGCATCCGTGCCTGATGACACTGTTAGTCCACGTTATCCATCAGGGCCAGGACGTCCCCCGGTGATGTTGCTTTCATCAGTTTTTCGCGGTTCTCCTCTGATTTCATCAAGTAGGACAGACGTGCCATCACGTTCAAATGGGCTCCGATAGCATCTTCGGGGGCGGCAATCAAAAAGAACACTAACACCGGTTTGTGGTCCATGGCGTCAAAATCGATCCCCGTTGAACTTCGTCCGAAAGCAATAACTATCCCTTTCACTGCCTTCGTCTTGGCATGGGGAAAAGCAACTCCGTAACCGACTCCGGTAGTAACCAGATCCTCACGCTCTTTAATATCGGCCAGCAACTCATCGCGGTCTTTGACCATAGCGGAAGTGGCTACCAGATCGACCAGCTCCTCGATTACCTCTTCTTTCGTAGTACCTTTGAGTTGAAATGTAACCAAGGTCTCATCACAAAACTTAGAGAGTTTCATTGTGCACGCCTTTTCCTAAATCTTTTCGGCCTCATCTACCAATAGAATGGGGATATTGTCAACAATCTTGTACGCCAGATGACATTCATTACAGATGAGGCGATTTTCTTTTTCTTGGTAGTCGAGTTTGCCTCGGCAGGCTGGACAAACCAACTTGGACAACAGTTTCTCTGGTAGAGTCATAGATCTTCTCCGTCAACGCTCCTCGAACTCGCCCATCCGGCGATATTTTTCAATTCTCTCAGCCAAGAGATCCTTGAGCGGTTTTTCTTTTAGTTCCTGCAAAGCTGCCAGTATTTCCTTTTTGACTCGCTCCGCTGCTTCTTGGGGATTGTTATGGGCTCCACAGTGAGGTTCCTCTATGACCTTGTCAACGATGCCGAGGCTTATAAGATCCTCGGAAGTCGGCTTCAAGGCTTCAGCTGCTTCCGAGGCCTTAGCGGCGTCACGCCACAAAATGGCGGAGCATCCTTCAGGCGAGATGACCGAATACCAGGAATATTCAAGCATCATCACTCTGTCACCCACTCCGATCCCAAGCGCTCCCCCGGAAGCCCCCTCGCCAATAATAACGATAACTATTGGGACTTTAATACGAGACATTTCCCGAATGTTGTGGGCGATCGCCTCCGCTTGTCCTCGTTCTTCAGCTCCAATGCCGGGGAAAGCGCCCGGCGTATCAATCAACACCACAATGGGGATATTGAACTTCTCGGCCAGCCTGAAAAGCCGAAGCGCTTTGCGGTATCCCTCAGGGTGAGCCATGCCGAAGTTGCGAGTGAGTTTTTCCTTGGTATCCCTCCCCTTTTGTTGCCCAACAAACATCACCGGTTGGTCATCCAGATAGGCGCCACCACCCACTACCGCCTTGTCGTCTCCAAAGAAGCGGTCGCCATGAAGTTCCACAAAGTCGGTGCTCATATATTCAATGTAGTCGAGGGTGTAAGGCCGTTTGGGATGGCGAGCAATCTGGACCTTCTGCCAGCGGGTTAAATTCGAGTACACTTCCCGACGCAGTCGCTCCAGTTTCTTTTCGAGCGAGGTAATTTCGGTGCTGAGCTCCAGATTCTCTCCTAAAGAAAAGTCTTTCATATCGGAGATTTTCTTCTCAAGCTCGGCAATTGGCCGCTCAAACTCTAAAAATGGTCTATCCACCATGATGCCTCTTGGTCTTTACGACTACTTTCCACGCCGTTCTACCAGCAAACCTACCATACTCCTTGAATATCAGCAAAGCACATATATAATGAATTAGACAGAAATGACAACTACAAAATATACTCTTGGGAGTGACTCACCGCTTGCGGCGGAATTCTGGAAAAAGCACACGTGCATAACCGGTTATACATAGCCTTAGAAAAACTACACCCAAGCTACTGATAGGCGTTAGACTTCTATTTCCTGTTTGCCGGCTGGGGGACTGGCAGAATTGTAACCAGAAGAAAGTTGAGCGCCAATACAAACGGCAGCACGAACAGGGAAAAGGCGTTGGGGTGGTGCTTTCGGAAATACTGCCAGACCGCCCGATGATGGTACCAGTTTCTTTTCAGCTTACCGGCCTTACTGCCGCTACCCCACAAGTGCACTGCGCCGGCCGAGGGGACAAAATAGTTTGCGTGACCCCGCAAGTCTAATCTCAAGCAGAGGTCGACATCTTCCATGAACATAAAAAAGCGCTTGTCAAACCCACCTACTGTGCTGAAAAGATCGTTTTTTACCATCATCATGGTTCCAGCCGCCGCCGGGACTGGGGTTGTGACATCGTAGTCCGGCAGGGTATACACTGAGTCATGGCTTATCAGCTTTGAGAATACAGAACCCCGTGAGAAGAGCATGTTGCCGAATTGTGGGAAGTTACGGCAGGTAGCCTGAAAAGACCCATCCGGAAAACGCATGCGTCCAGAGGCAATCCCTCCGTCCTTCCGGCTCTTAAGAGTTTCGACAAGCCGTTCAATACCGTTGCTGTCTACCATCACGTCAGGATTCAAAAAGAGCAGGTACTCTCCGGTGGCGTTTTTTGCCCCTTGATTACAGGCCGTAGCGAAGCCGACGTTTCTCTCATTGACTATTACTTTGGCCTCGGGGAAATGTTTCTGCACCACTGTGGGGGAATTGTCCAACGAGCGGTTATCCACATTGATGATCTCATGGCTATTCCCGTTCAGGGTGGCCTTAAGACTGGCCAGGCAACTGTCCAACACCGGTAGAGAATTGAACGTGACAATAATGATCGAAACTCTATCCTTGACAAAAGACATTTTTTGCTCTACCCCAGTTTTCCAAATATCGATTTCAGACGCAGCCACCAGACCATCCAGATAGCTTCACGCACGATCTTTTTTGACATTTTCGACACACCGGCTGTTCGGTCAACAAAAATTATCGGAATCTCCTTGATTGTAAAACCCTTTTTCCAAGCCCGCATCGTCATTTCAATCTGAAAGGAATAACCGGTAGAATGGACACTGTCCAAACTAATCGCCTCCAGCACTTCCCGGCGGAAACACTTAAAACCACCTGTGGCGTCTCGTAACGGAAGCCCGGTGATGATCCTGGTGTATACGTTGGCAAAGTAAGAAAGAAACAGCCGTGACATCGGCCAGTTGATCACGTTCACACCGGAGATATAACGAGAGCCGATGACCAGGTCGTACTCTTTGATTTCCTGCAGAAAATGCTTGAGGTATTCAGGGCCGTGGGAGAAGTCGGCATCCATTTCAAAGATGTAATCATACTTTCTTTCGATGGCCCATTTGAAGCCGGCAATGTATGCCTGGCCTAATCCTTCTTTCTTTTTCCGGTGCAGGACGTTGACCTTTAATTCCTGTTGGGCTAAGCGTTCGGCAATTTCACCGGTACCGTCGGGTGAGTTATCGTCGACAATAAGTACGTTCAGGCGGGGGTCAAGGGGCAACACGGCATGGACAATTTTATCAATGTTTTCCCGCTCGTTATAGGTCGGAAAGATTATCAGGGCGCGCTGAGTGTGGGGCATTATTCTTTTCCTTGTTTTAGCTTTTTTCTTATCCTGGACCGAATAAGATAAAACCCAAAAATTACCACCAGGTAAAGCGAGGTCAACCAGGTTACTATTTTCCCTAACCTGTATCGCTCTGAATTGTACTTGAACAGCACCTGTTGAGTTCCTGTCGGCACTGCCACCGCTCGAAATGACCCGTACGCACGAAGAAGTTTGGTCGGGCTGCCATCGACATAGGCAAGCCAGGCATCATAGTAGTTATCAGTCAAGACAAGTATCTGATTGTGCGAGCACGAGGCTCCAATCAATACTGAATCAACGGCATAATCTATGACCCAGGCCGAATCGGATTCGGCAGCAAGGCTGTCCGTCTCAATACTAATCTGTGGCTCTTGCTCAAGGTAGACGATGTTCTTGAGGTTATCCGAGCCGTTGAGGACTGCTGAAACGATGTCCTTTTTAGTGGCAAAAACCCGGTACCGGTCAGCAAGATATACACGGGGAAAAGCATTGTCGTTTCGGATAACCTGGATCGGGCCGAAGGTGGCCATGGGCAAGGTCGGTTTTTCCCCCAGAGCGTCGGATGGAAACTGAAGATTGGCCGGAACCAACAGGTACCTGGCACCGACAAGGTTAAGTAAGCGGGGGTTACCCTGATTTCTCGCTTCGATGCCTCCCAGCAATTGATCATACCAGCGAAGCTGGTTACCATGGTAACCGGTGACCATCTCAACATGATAATAAGGCAGCAAATCCGGTTGAATCACAGGGGAAATGTTCAGCACCCGATACTGCCCTTTTTGTTGCTGGAAGAAATCGGTAAGAGGTGTGGGTGCCCAGGCGCGGTTCTGGTCAAAGGTGTCGATGAAACGAGAATCGAATCTGACGCCGTTCACCACCGGCACCAGCACCAACCCAACTAACACTCCAATTCCCGCTCGGCGGCTGCGGTACAGCCAGATCAGAAACGCTGCCACAGCGGTAAAAAGAAACGCAAACCAGGCGCCAGTTTGAATTGCCGGCAGGTTCAAGTAGGCTACGTCAAGTTTGCTGAATCCCTTTTGAACCAACCTCGTCGCGGCGTCGGAGTAAAACAATGATGTCCACAGCGAAATCATACTACGGCCTGCCACCGAGAATAAGAGGGCTAAGAGCAGCATCAGGCCTGGCACGCCTAACAGGAGGTAGTTAAATCGTTTACTCCGTTTTGCCTTCTCGGTGCGTCGGAGGTCGATCAGATGTTGCACGCCCATGCCGGCCAGTATAGCTGTGGAGAAGCTGAACAAAAACATGATCATCGATGGTGCGCGCAACGACTTCACCTTTGGTATGAGATAATAGAAGAGTTTAAAGACCGGCGTCGTGTCTCCCAAGGCGTACAGAAATGCAAACAACGCCAAACCACCAAAGAACCAACGTTCTCGGCGTCGTGAGAAAAAGAATCCAATAAGACCGACAAGTATCGCCACTACCCCGACTGACTCCGAGTTATCCTTGAACGCATTTTTACCCCAATAGTACCCCTTGGCCTTGCTGCTGTTGGTGCCGGAAAACTCGGGAATAAGTAACGAGAATGCTTCCTCCTCGTGCATTGACCACGAGGTAGCCCACTCCCAGCCTCGTTTGGCATCGGCACGCGGTGAGAACTGGGAAGTGTAGATATAACCCGGGTAAAATTGGATAGCGGAAAGCAGTAAGCCTATGATGACTGCATAGGCAACAAGCGCCGAGGGGCGGATCAGAGGCGCAAGCGTTCTTTTCTCGTAGTAGAGACAAATCAACTTGTAAAGAGTATATAACGCCGCAGCCCATAGCGTAAAGTATGACATCTGCGGGTGTGGCGACAAGATTATCACCCCCAACACCAACCCCAGTATAGAAGCGTTAAGAAAAGCCTTGCCTTGAAAGGTGCGGTCGAGAAAGAGAATTACCAACGGGAAAAGAGCGGTGACAAAAATCTTGCCGTCATGCCCCGGCGCCACCAGGGAAATCAGGTAACCTGCAAACATGTAACAGACTGCCGACATAAGGGATGCCGTTTTCGACAGC
>Ga0315551_10001071_pt1 | contig 21146 bp, 15 predicted proteins | sample SalMarSW160290MG_FD_203678 | JGI IMG/M metagenome (GOLD analysis project Ga0315551, IMG submission 203678) | Salt marsh sediment microbial communities from the Plum Island Ecosystem LTER, Massachusetts, United States - Salt Marsh Sediment SW1602-90 ...
TCCCACTTGTACAGGCTATAGCGGGCCGCCGATATGACCGGGTACACCACAAACGTCAAGAAGAGAGCCAGCGCCGGCAGCAGGAACACGCCGATTGTCAGCCACTTCGCGCGCTGGCTCTCTCCGCTCCGCGCCGAGACTCTCACTGCGCTCAAGCTCATATGCCGTCCTCACGTACCCGGGAGTTGAGCGGGCCGGCTTGCCGCCGGCCCGCTCACCATTACTACTACTCGGTGTGATCAAACCACGATCAGCTCTACTAGAGGGAAGCCGCCGTGGTGATCTCCTGGCAGACCTTCTCCGGGGTCGAGGCGCCGAGGAACAGGGCGACAGTCGCCTTGTTGATCGCGGTGCCCATGGCCGAGTCGGTGGCCTGGTCCAGGTAGAGCTGGATGTGCTTGGCGTTGTTCACGCCGGCGAGAACCATCTGCAGGGTAGCCGGCAGGACCGAGCCGTCAGTGCCCTTGACCGGGGAGAGGCCCATGCTGTTGCCGGTCTCGTCCGGATCCATGATCTTCTGGGCGTTCGGCACGCTCGAGAAGAACTTCAGGAAATCGATGGCCTCGGCCGGAGCGTCCTTGCCAACCGCGATGCCGTTGCCGCCGCCGACGCCGTCGGTCGGATCGCCCTTCCCGCCTTCAACGCCGGGGAACGCGAACCAACCGAGATCGTCGCCGAGGCCCTTGCCGTCAGCGCTGTTGTTGGCCTCAACGCCAGGAGCCCACTGGCCCATCAGTTCCATGGCCGCCTTGCCGTTGCCGACCGCAGCCGCTTCGTTGTCGTAGGTAGCGCTCTTGTAGCCGTCCTGATACGGGCTCAAGGCGTTGAGCTTGACGACCTCGTCACCGGCGGCCTTGCAGGCGTCGGTGTTCCAGTCGCCGGTCTGGATCATCTGCTGGAGGGCTTCGTAGCCCGCCTGGCGGAGGATCAGGTACGTCCAGAGGTGCATCGACGGCCACATGTCCTTGCCGGCGATGGCGAGAGGAGCGATGCCGCTGTCCTTGAGCATCTGGACGTCAGTCAGGAACTCGGACCAGGTCGTGGGCGGGGCGCTGATACCGGCCTTCGTGAACGCGGCCTTGTTGTACCAGAAGCCGATCATGCCCATGTCCCACGGCACGCCGTAGACCTTGCCGTTGTAGCTGTAGATGCTCAGGGCACCGCCGAGGGTGTCCGACCAATCGGCAATGGACGACGTGATGTCCTGGAGATAGCCGGCCTCGGCCTGCTGGGCCATCGTGCCGCCACCCCAGGACTGGAACAGGTCGGGCGCCTCGCCCGACTGCAGGCTGGTGTTCAGCTTGGTCTTGAAGGCCTCGTTCTCGAGGACGGTGATGTTGATAGTCACCCAGGGATGCTCGGCCGTGTAGGCGTCCGCGATGCCCTGGAAGATGGTCTTGCCGGGCTCGCCGGTAGTGATGTGCCACCAGTTGATGGTCACAGGCGCGGGGGTCGCGCTGGCTTCCGGGGTCGGCTCCCCGCTTGCCGGCGCGCTTGTGGGCGTCGCCTCGGTGGACGAGCACGCCGCGACCAGCGCGACGACCGCAACCACACCGAGTAGCCGCTTCGGGACCAGGTTCACTATCGATCCTCCTTACAGTTCCAATACGACGGTTCTCCAGGCGGTCTCTCCACGGGCGTACCCTTCTGTACCGCCTCGTTCACCGACACTCCGAGTGTCAGTTCGCCTATCGACGCCTCCTCCGCTGCCCTGGCTTCCGCATTGCCGGCTCAACTTGCCGGTCCTCCTTGATGCCGGACGCAACCACACCAGCCTCAGCCGGCGGGCATTGGCGCCGGGCGCATACCTATGTAGCATACGCATGCTGCCGCAGTCAAGGGCTTGCTGTCGAAGGATATGCGGCATACGATTGCAACTCGCAAGTGAAGCCGAGCCCGGGAGACCCCGCGAGTAAGGACCCCGGAGCCCGCACCGGGACGCCGGCAGCCCAGCCGGCGCAGAACGCATAAGCGATGGAGGTCAGGGTCATGGCCCAGCAGGCAGTCGAGGCGCACAGCGAGGCGTACAAGCCGAATCGCGCCCACAAGTTCACCTTCGGCCTCTGGACCGTCGGCAACCCCGGCGGCGACCCCTTTGGCGAGGACACGCGCCCACGTCTCGACCCCAATGACAGCGTGCGCAAGCTGGCGGAGCTGGGAGCCTACGGCGTCTCGCTCCACGACGACGATCTCGTCCCGTTCGGATCCCCTTCTCCCGAGCGGGACGAGATCGTGAAGAGGTTCAAGAAGACGCTCGACGAGACGGGCATGGTCGTCGCGATGGCGACCACCAACCTCTTCAAGAACCCCGTGTTCAAAGACGGGGCCTTCACCTCCAACGACCGCGCCGTGCGTCGCTTCGCCCTGGCCAAGACAATGCGGGCCATCGACCTGGGCGCCGAGCTGGGGGCCAAGACCTACGTCTTCTGGGGCGGCCGGGAAGGCGTCGAGTCGATGGCGGCCAAGAAGCCGTCCGACGCCCTGGACCGCTACCGCGAGGCCATGGACTTCCTGTGCGAGTACGTCATCGACCAGGGCTACGGGCTTCGCTTCGCCATGGAGCCCAAGCCGAACGAGCCGCGGGGCGACATCTTCCTGCCCACAGTCGGTCACGCCCTGGCCTTCATCAGCACCCTGGCGCATCCGGAGATGGTCGGACTCAACCCGGAGACTGCCCACGAGACCATGTCCGGCCTGAGCTTCTACCACGCCGTCTCTCAGACCCTGTGGCACGGCAAGCTGTTCCACATCGACCTCAACGGCCAGAAGATCGGGCGCTACGACCAGGATCTCCGGTTCGGCTCCGAGGACCTCAAGGACGCCTTCTTCCTGGTCAAGCTGCTCGAGGAGTCGGGCTACGAAGGGCCGCGCCACTTCGACGCCCATGCCTATCGCGGAGAGAACCCCGAAGGCGTCTGGGACTTTGCCGCGGGGTGCATGCGGACCTACCTGCTCCTCAAGGAGAAGGCCAAGCGCTTCGCCGCCGATCCGGAGATCAAGGCCGCCATGGAGGCCGCCTCGGTCGCCGAGCTGGGCAAGCCGACAGTGGGCGCCTACTCCGCCGCGGCGGCCAAGGAGCTCCACGACAACCCGGGCGATCCCGCCGCGCTCGCCAATCGCGGCTACTACAACGAGCGCCTTGACCAGCTGGTTGTGGAGCTCATCCTGGGCGCCCGCTAGGCAGGCCGCCCGCGATTGAGCGGGGGGAGGAGACAATGAAGAGGCTGGCGGCCGGTGTCGATTGCTCGACGCAGTCAACCAAGGTCGTGGTGGTTGATGTCGAGACCGGCCGCGAGGTAGCTCGCGGTCAGGCCCCCCACACCGTGGAGGGCAGCGACGGCGCCCGCGAGACTCACCCCCAGGTCTGGTGGGAGGCCCTGCGGACCGCCCTGGGCCAGACCGAGCTGGCGAATGAGATTGATGCCGTCTCCGTGGCCGGGCAGCAGCATGGCCTGGTCTGCCTCGACGAGGCAGGCCAGCCGCTGCGCCCGGCGACGCTCTGGAACGACACCCGCTCCGGACCGGACGCTGCCCGCCTGGTCGAGGCGCTCGGCGCCGCCGCCTGGGCGGAACGCGTGGGCGTCGTCCCGGTGGCCTCCTTCACCGCCTCCAAGTGGGCCTGGCTGCGCCGCGTGGAGCCCAAGACGGCGTCCCGGACGGCCGCTATCCGCCTGCCCCACGACTACCTGACGGAGCGACTCACCGGCGTGGGCGTCACCGATCGCGGCGACGCCTCCGGGACGGCCTGGTGGTCAACTGCGGATGGCGCCTACTCGGCCGAGGTCCTGGCCCTACCGGAGCTGGGCCTGGACCCGGCCCTTCTGCCGAAGGTACTCGGCCCCGCCGAGGCGGCCGGCACCGTCACAGCGGCGGCCGCCGAGGCCACGGGCTTGCGGGCCGGTACCGTGGTTGGGCCCGGCACCGGCGACAACATGGGCGCGGCCCTGGGGCTGGGCCTCCGGTCGGGAGTACCGGTCGTCAGCCTGGGCACGTCGGGCACGGCCTACATGGTGTCCAAGACTCGGATCGCGGATCCGAGCGGCGACGTGGCGGGCTTCGCCGATGCGTCCGGCCTCTTCCTGCCGCTGGCCTGCACCCTCAACTGCACCCTGGCCGTGGACAGGGTCGCGGCCATGCTCAAGCTCGAGCGTGACGACGTCACGGCGAGCGGCGAGGTAGTGGCCCTGCCCTACTTCGACGGCGAGCGGACGCCCAACCTGCCCGAGGCGGCAGCCGCCTTCTTCGGCCTGCGCCACGACACGGATCCGGGGGCCATCCTGATGGCCACCTACGAAGGCGTGGCGGTCAGCCTGCTCGAGGCCATCGACACGATCGACCGCTGCTCGTCCGGCGTGAACGCCGATGCGCCGCTGGTCCTGATCGGTGGCGGGGCGCGTGGCAAGACCTGGCAGGACGTGGTGCGACGCCTCTCCGGCCGCCCGGTCTCGATCCCCGAGGCTACCGAGCTTGTGGCCATGGGTGGCGCGGTCCAGGCCGCGTCCGTACTGCTGGGCGAGGCGCCCGGCGATGTCGCCGCCCGCTGGAAGACCGACCGAGGCACGCTGCTGCCGGCGATTGAGCGTGACACAGAGACCATCGAGCGCCACCGCCACACGCGCCGCCTGGCCCTCGAGGCGATCTCCGGTTCGCAGAGTCGGAGCTGATCTCCGGCTGCGCAGACCGGACCGGCTGCCTGGCACGAACATGGCCCCGCTCCGTGCCGGGGCGGCCCAACACCGCAAACCGATCACGCGCTGAGGCAGCCCGGCCGGGGCAGTTCGGCTCTTGCCTTCGAGCCCGATCGAATCCAGCATGGCCCTGAACAGCTGTGCAATCGACCAACCGCCCGCCCGTACGCCCCGACCGCAAGGCCCCGCCTCCTGCCGCACACCCGGCGATCCTGTGGCAGCCCGAGGCCGCCGACGCCGTGCGCTGCCTGGCCTGTGCCCACCGCTGCCTGGTCCGCCCCGGCCGAGCCGGCATCTGCCATGTCCGCCTCAACGTGGACGGCAAGTTGCTGACGGCCGTCTTCGGCCGGGCCGTCTCAGCCGGCGCGGACCCGATCGAGAAGAAGCCGCTCTTCCACTTCCATCCCGGCAGCATCGCCTTCTCGATCGCCACCAGGGGCTGCAACTTCCACTGCCTGCACTGCCAGAACTGGTCGATCTCGCAGGCCGAAAGCGAGGACCTTGGGATCCCCGACTTCCCGCTGCCGCCGGCCTCCGTCGTTTCGGCGGCCCTGGCCGCCGGTTCGCGCAGCATCGCCTACACCTACACCGAGCCCACGGTCTTCATCGAGTACGTCGTGGAGACGGCGCGCCTGGCCGCGGAGGCGGGGCTGGCCAACGTCCTGGTCACTAACGGCTACCAGACCCCGGAGGCCCTGGACGCCCTGGCGCCGCTCGTCCAGGCCGCCAACGTCGACCTCAAGGCCTTCGACGACAGCTTCTACCGGCACGTTGTGGGCGCCCGCCTGGCGCCGGTCCTGGAGACCCTGGCCGGCATGAAAGCGCGCGGGATCTGGCTCGAGGTCACGACGCTCCTGATCCCAGGCCTCAACGACGACCCCGCCGGCCTGGACGAGTTGACCCGATGGCTCGTCTCCAACCTCGGCCCGGAGACGCCCTGGCACGTCAGCCGCTTCTTCCCGGCCTACAAGCTGTCGGACCTGGAGCCGACCCCGGTGGAGACCATCCGCCGGGCAGTGGAGGCGGGGCGGGCGGCCGGCCTGCGCCACGTCTACTCGGGCAACCTCCACGACGGCGACGAAGACACCCACTGCGCGAGCTGTGGCGAGACGCTGATCCGGCGGCGAGGCTACGTCGCCGTCCGGGCGGCCCTCGAGGATGGCCTCTGTGCGATGTGCGGTCACTCTCTGGCGGGCGTCGGGCTGGACGAGTGGGGCCGCCGGGACGGAACGCCATGAGCCCCGGCGCCGCTCCCCGCCGCCCGGCCGTAGCCGGCAGCTTCTACCCCGCCCAGCCCGACCGGCTGAAGGGCCTCGTCGACTCGCTCCTCGCGGAAGCGGGGTCTGTCGCGCGACCCGAAGGCCTGGAGGCCGGCCTCGTCTGCGGGCTGCTCGTCCCTCATGCCGGCCTGGTCTTCTCGGGCGCGATCGCCGCCCTGGCCTGGCGCCTCGCGGGCGAGATCGCCCCAACCACGATCGTCATTGCCGGCACTGACCATGGAGCCTGGGCTGACGGCGTCGGAGTCTGGACCGGTGGCCCGTGGCTGACGCCGTTGGGCGAGGTCGCCATCGACCGTGATCTGACGGCGGAGATAGCCGGGCTCGGCAAGCCCTTCGCAGCCGACGACGACTGTCACGGCGGCGAGCATTCGATCGAGATCCAGCTGCCTCTGCTGGCCCGGACCTGCCCCCAGGCGCGAATCGTGCCGCTGGCGGTCAGCCCTCGCCTCAGGGCCCACACCGAAGCAGGCGCCGCCGTTGGCCGGCTGCTGGCGGCCAGGCGCGCGGCGGGAGAGCGGATCCTCATCGTGGCCAGCTCCGACTTCGCCCACTACCCGCCCGCAGCCGTGTGCGAGGAAGCCGACGACCGCCTCCTGGCCCCACTTCTGCGCCTCGACGCGGACACCCTGGGCGATCTGGAAGCCGCCCTGACTCTGGCCGGGCTGCCCGGACTGGTGTGCGGCATGTGCGGCATCGACGCAACCCGGTTCACGCTGACCGCCTTGGGTGAGATGGGGGCGAAGCGGGGGATCCTGCTCGGCAAAGCGACCTCCGCCGACGCGGGCGGCGACCCCGGGCGGACGGTGGGCTACGCCGCGGTGGCCTTCGCCTGAGCCCGCTGGACTGATCGGCCGGCCCTGTTGCGGCCCGCGGAAGAGCCCGCCGGCGGCAAACCGGATCCGTTGCCCGACGCTAGCGTGAGAGCTCGAAGTGGACCGCGCCCGCGCGTGCGGGGGCGCGCGGCGGCGCAGCCGGAACCGTCACCAGGAATCCGGCCGGCGCTCACAAGTCCTTCACAACCCCGCCGGAGGATGGGCGCACACAAGCGAGCAGGCGCCGGCCCCAATGGGCCCGGCGGAGCAGCCGCATAAGCAAGGAGCAACCCGTGTCGACCATCGAGACCGCCGCCCGGCCGGTCGCCATCCAGATCAGCAACCGCGCCCGACTCGAGATCGTCGGGGCAGTGCTGCTGGCCCTCTTCCTCAGCGCTCTCGACCAGACGATCGTCGGGCCCGTGCTGCCGCGCATCGTCACCTCCCTGGACGGCGTGGACCTGTACGTCTGGGCCGTGTCCTCCTACCTGGTCACGAGCACCGCCGCGATCCCCGTCTACGGCAAGCTGTCCGACTACTACGGCCGGCGGCCGATGCTGTTGCTCGGGATCAGCCTCTTTCTGGTCGGCTCGGTGCTGTCCGGCCTGAGCCAGACGATGTGGCAGCTGGTCGCGTTCCGCGGCCTCCAGGGTCTGGGCGCGGGAGCTCTGTTCCCCATCGCGCTGGCCATCGTGGGCGATCTCTTCACCCCGGCCGAGCGCGGCAAGTACCAGGGCCTGTTCGGGGCGGTCTTCGGCGTCGCTTTCCTGATCGGCCCGTTCCTGGGCGGCTTCCTGACGGACAACCTGTCCTGGCACTGGATCTTCTTCGTGAACGTGCCGATCGGGTTCGTCTCGCTCTTCCTGATCGTTCGGCTGCTGCCCAACGTGCGTAAGGAGAACGTCCGCTTCAACCTCGACATCCTGGGCGTGGTGACCCTGAGCGTCGCCGTCGTCGCGTCTCTGGTCGCATTGACCCTGGCCCAGAACGGCGATTGGACCGACACGCCAGTCGTGGCCTGGTTCGCCCTCGGCCTCGCCGGCCTGGTGGCGTTCCTGATCGCCGAGACTAGGGCCGAGGACCCGGTGATCCCTCTCGATCTCCTCCGCAACCGAACCTTCGCCGTCTCCGCCGGAGCGGCCTTCCTGGCCATGTTCGGCTTCGCCACGATCATCATCTTCCTGCCACTCTGGTTCCAGGTCGTGCAGCAGGCCAGCACCACTGAGTCAGGCTACCTGCTCTTCCCCTTCCTGGCCGGTCTGATCGCCAGTTCGATCGCATCGGGCCAGATCGCCAGCCGGACCGGCCGCTACAAGTGGCTTATGGTCATGTCGATGGCCTCGCTGGCCGTGGGCCTGGCTCTGTTCACGAACCTGCGGCCGAATACGCCCGCTCCACAGTTGTGGCTGTGGATGGCCATCGCCGGCGTTGGGATCGGACCGACCATGCCGCTGCTGCCGCTGATCGTCCAGAACGACGTGTCGTTCGCCCGCCTCGGCGCGGCCACCAGCGACCTGATCCTCATCCGCCAGATCGGCTCGTCCATCGGCCTGACGATCGCCTTCACGGCCTTCCGCAACAACCTGTCATGGGACCTGCTGCGCAGCTCGATCGCCGACGCCGGTTGGTCCGGCCTGCCGGCCTCGCCGCCGCCCGGTCTCGACATGGGCAACCTGACCAAGATCGGCGGCTCCGCGGGCGACGTCTTCTCGGTGATCCCGCCGCAGTTCCGCGAGGTCGCGGCCCGAGGGTTCAACGAAGCCTTCTCGATCGCCATCGCCGACTCGATGCTGCTCGGCATCGTCGCCGCCGTCCTGGGCTGCGTGACTCTGCTGGCCCTCGAGGAGAAGCCTCTGCGGGCCCACTTCCACGCCGAGCAGGCGGACCATCTGGACCACCACCTGTCGCCGCAGATGCCGGGCCCGGCAGCCGCAACCGACTAGCAGCCGCTCATCCCGAAGGCCGGCCTCGACAGAGACCGGCCTTCGCCGCTGCGAGCGGCCCCCGGGCACGTCATCATTCGCCCTGCAAGAGGCCAGCGCAGAGGAGGCGAGATCGGGTGTCAATCAGCGAGCGAGCGGGCAAGCCCGCGGAGAAGTCGATGCTGGTGGATGTCGATCGGCTCGTCGCCGCCTACTACGACGTCCGGCCCGATCCGAGCCAGGCTTCGCAACTGGTCTCCTTCGGCACCTCCGGCCACCGTGGCTCGTCGCTCGACGGGTCCTTCAACGAGACCCACATCCTGGCCACGACAGAGGCGATCTGCCGCTACCGCGCCGGCAGGGGCATCGACGGGCCCCTCTTCATCGGCAAGGACAGCCACGCCCTGTCGACGCCGGCCACCCGGACGGCGATCGAGGTCCTGGCGGCCAACGGCGTGACGGTGATGACCGATCAGGCGGACGGGCTCACGCCCACGCCCGCCATCTCGCACGCCATCCTTACCTACAATCGCGGCCGGACCGGCGGCCTGGCGGACGGCATCGTCGTCACGCCCTCGCACAACCCGCCCGAGGACGGCGGCTTCAAGTACAACCCGCCCAATGGCGGCCCGGCCGACACGGATGTCACCACGGCCATCCAGGACCAGGCCAACGAGCTGCTTCGGTCGAGCCTCGATTCCATCCCGCGTCTCAGCTACGAGCGGGCCCGGGCCGAGGTTCGGTCGCACGACTACACCGGCGCCTATGTCGACGACCTGGCCGGAGTGGTGGACATGGAAGCCATCGGCGCCTCCGGCTTGAAGCTCGGCGTGGATCCGCTGGGCGGCGCAAGCGTCGGCTACTGGGGCGCCATCCGCGACCGCTACGGCCTGGACTTGACCGTCACCAACGAGACCGTCGACCCGACCTTCGGCTTCATGACCGTCGACTGGGACGGGCGCATCAGGATGGATCCCTCCTCGCCCTATGCCATGGCCAGCCTGGTCTCGCTGAGCGACCGGTTCGATGTCGCCTTCGCCAACGACACCGACGCCGATCGCCACGGCATCGTCTCTGGCAAGGCCGGCCTGATGAATCCCAACCACTTCCTCTCGGCGGCGGTGGCCTACCTGTACCGCAACCGGGACTGGCGTCCGGAAGTGGCGGTGGGCAAGACGCTCGTCTCGACGGCCATGATCGACCGCGTCACGGCCGAGCTGGGAAGGCGGCTCCTGGAGGTCCCCGTCGGCTTCAAGTGGTTCGTTCCCGGTCTCGTCGAGGGCTCGCTCGGCTTCGGCGGCGAGGAGAGCGCGGGGGCCTCGTTCCTGCGGCGGGACGGCACCGTCTGGACGACGGACAAGGACGGCCTGATAGCCTGCCTGCTGGCGGCCGAGCTGACGGCCCGGCTGGGGCAAACACCTGCCGGGGCCTACGCTGAGCTGACGGCCCGTTTCGGGGCGCCCGCCTACCGCCGTATCGACGCCCCGGCCACGCGCGAGCAGAAGGCGGTGCTGGCCGGGCTCTCCCCGGAGCAGATACCCGCCACCGAGATTGCCGGCGAGCCGATCACGGCTGTCCTGACCCGGGCCCCCGGCAACGGCGCGCCCATCGGCGGCGTCAAGGTCCTGACCGAGAGCGGCTGGTTCGCCGCCCGTCCGTCGGGCACGGAGGACGTCTACAAGGTCTACGCAGAGAGCTTTCGGGGCGTCGAGCACCTGGAATGCATCATCGACGAGGCCAAATCGGTCGTTTCGGGCGCTTTGGGGGCTTCCCTTTCTCGCCAGTCGCGGTAGGATTGATGGTCCGGGGGGTGTTGCGCCTCGACACCGCGAGCCAAAAGGAGGATGCAACCTCCCTGGCAGCCGCCATGCGGGCCGAGGTGCGGCGGGCAACGCCGGCACCGGACCGGAGGATTACCGGTGTCGACTCCAAAAGTACCGCCGGCGTGGCCGTAAGGCCGCACTTGACGCGCTGACGGGCTCATCTAACGTGGACTCGCACACGGCTACATAGCGCAGGGCATCTCAGGTGGATCAGGTCACTCAACGTTCCAAGAGCCTCAGCCAGGCGGTTGCCTCGCTCAATCGCGAGTTCATGGCCGCGCTGGTCACGGAAGAGGCCGCCGGCATCGGCCGCCAGGTCGCGCAGATCGTGCGCGGCGACGGCTGGCTCGAAGCGAAGTCGTCCGCCGTTCTGGTGGACGCCATCGCCGGCTGGCTGGGCCGCGAGTCGGTCTCGGCCGTCGGCTTCTTCGCCAACGGGACCGGACCTGTCGAGATCGTGGCCAAGGTGGGCAGCTACTTCATCAGCGGCCACGGCATCCAGGTGGAAGACGACCTGACTGTCAATTGCTGCGAGCGCCATCGGGCCCGCTTCAGCCAGTCGCGCATCGAGGATTGGGACATGTCCGCGAACTCGACGCGCTTCACCTGGGGCAACCCTGATGCCCAGGAGGCGGCAAACCGGCTGGCGGTCCTGCTGACCGAACAGGTTGACCCGGAGATCGCTCTGGTCGTGCTGGGCGGCTAGCCCCGCCCGACCCGCCAGATAGGAGAAGCCGGCGCCAGAGGCGCCGGCTTCGTGTTTGTTAGGGCGAGGAATCGGCGCGCCTCAGCAGGCAGCCGGTCCAAGCAGCTTTCCCGTGGCATCCAGACCGTAGTCGTAGGGGTAGACCGCCCCCTCGCAAGCGCTCTTGCCGTAGCGAGGGGAGTCGTCCGCAGTCTTGGGCCAGGTGAACGGCGTCTGCCCGGTGAAGGGCACGTCGCCGAAGAGCACGTCTGCCAGCCCGGAGCCGGCTTCCGTGCCGGGCAGCCAGGCCGCGATCAGCGCGTCGGCCTGGCCGGCGATGCCGTCCAGCACAACCGGCCGACCCGAGTAGACGATCACGATCAGCTTGTCCACCAGCGGCCTCATCCTGGCGATGAGGGCCACGTCCTCGGCCGGGAGGGCCAGGGTGGCGGAGTCGCCCACGCCTTCGGCATAGGGCCTCTCGCTGACAACCACGATGCCCACGTCGGCCTTGCCCGAGCCGGAGAACATGGCGTCGGCGCTGTAGGTCAGGCTCGACCCGAGCTGCGCCTCGAGCGCCTCCTTCAGGGTCGTGCCCTCGGTCAGGTTGCCGGCCTGTCCCTGCCAGGTGAGGGTCCAGCCGCCGGAGGCGAGCCCAATGTCGTCTGCGGCCGGGCCGGCCAGCAGCACGGTCTTGCCCGATTTGGCGACGGGCAGGACGCCGCTGCCGGTCTTGAGCAGGACCGCCGACTCGGCGACGGCCTGGCGGGCAACGGCCCGGTTGGCCGCCGAGCCCACGTTGGCCCATTCGCCGGAGGGGGGCAGCGGGTTCTCGAAGAGGCCCATCTCGAACTTGACGGTCAGGATGCGACTGACGGCGTCGTCGACCCGGGCCTGCGAGATCTCGCCGCTCGCGACCAGGCTCTTCATGGCATTGGCGAACTCGCGCCAGTTGCCGGGGAGCATGGCCATGTCGATGCCGGCGTTGATGCCCTGCTTGACGGCCTCCCGGTAGTCCGCGTTGAGCTGGCCGATGCCGCCCCAGTCGGAGACGACGAAGCCGGTGAAGCCCAGCTCGCCCTTGAGCTTGTCGGTCAGCCAGTACGGGTCGCCGTGCACCTTGCCGCCGCTCTGGGTGCTGGTGTACGACGCCATGATCACCCGCGCGCCGGAATCGACGGCCTCGCGATAGGGCGGCAGGAACAGGTCGGCGATGGTGTCGTTGTCGAATTGGGTCACGCCCTGGTCGAGCATGTACTGCGAACTCCCGGCGCTGGCCGTGGAGCTGCCCCAGGCCGTCCCGCCGTCACCGAGGTAGTGCTTGGGGTCGGCCACGACGGTTTGCTGGTCGGTCAGGCTGTCGCCCTGGAGGCCCTGCAGGCAGGCGGTGCCCAGCTGGCTCACCAGGTCGGTGCTCTCGCCGTAGCTCTCGTAGGTGCGGCCCCAGCGGACGTCCAGCACGACCGCCACGACCGGCCCGAAGTCCCAGCGGGCGCCCGTAGCCGCCGTCTCGACGGCCGTCACCTGGCAGGCCTTCTCGACGAGAGCCGGATCGCGGGTGGCGCCCATGCCGATGTTGTGGGGGAACACGGTGGTGCCGCCCACGTGGGCGTCGCCGTGGACGGCGTCGACGCCGTACAGCATGGGAATGGCCAGGCGCGTCTTGAGAGCCGCTTGCTGGTAGACCTCGATCATCGCGTACCAGTTCTGGGCCGTGTTGGCGCCGGAGGGGTTGCCGTCACCGCCGGAGAGCATGGCCCCGAACCAGCCCGTGATGACGTCGCCGGGGTCGCGCGGCTGCCAGCCCCTGCTCGGGTCCTGGTTGATGACGGCCGACATCTGGCCGATCTTCTCGTCCAGCGTCATCTCTGCCAGGAGCGCCGCGACGCGGTCCTTGATGGGCAGCGACGTGTCGAGCCAGGCCTCGGCGGCCAAGCTGGCCGCGCCCGTGGCGGAGGGCTGGGCCGTGCCCGGCTCGGTAGCGCTGGGCGAGGAGCTGCCGCAGGCGGCGACGACGAAGGCCGTGGCCAGGATCGCCAGGTGGCGCAGCGTGCGGCCACGCCGGGAGGTCGGCGCGGGACCGCGCCGACGCGTCGTTGAGTAGCTCATTCGCTTCTCCCTGCTGCGGTTTGTTGAAGCGATTGTCGCCTGAATGGAACCGCGGCGCAGGCACAGGCTCCGCCGGGGCCTCTAGATCCTGACGACCGGCGCCGGAGAGTTGTTCGACGCCCGGCCTGACTCAGATCCCGAGCACCTTCTCCGCGGGAGCATATTCGAGGCCGTGGGCCTCCGCGACCGCCCGGCACGTAACGCGGCCGCAGCAGACGTTCAGGCCGTCGCGCAGATGCCGGTCCTCCGTCATCGCTCTGCGCCAGCCCTTGTCGGCCAGCGCCAGCGTGAAAGGCAGCGTGGCGTTGTTGAGACCGAACGTGGAAGTCCGCGGCACCGCACCCGGCATATTGGTGACGCAGTAGTGGACCACCCCGTCGTCGACGTAGGTCGGGTTGGAGTGGGTCGTGGGCCGCGACGTCTCGAAGCAGCCGCCTTGGTCGATGGATACGTCCACGACCACCGAGCCGCGCTTCATCTCCTTGACCATGGCCCGCGTCACCAGGCGCGGAGCGGTTCCGCCGGGGTGCAGAACGGCCCCGATCACGAGGTCGGCGGCCAGCACGCTCTCCTCGACGGCGTCAGTGGTGGCGTAGCGCGTGTTCAGGGCCGGGGCGAAGATCAGGTCCAGCTCCTTGAGCCGCGGCAGCGACGTGTCGAGGACGGTCACGTCCGCCTCGAGGCCGAGGGCCATGCGCAGGGCGTTCATGCCCACCACGCCGCCACCGAGCACGACCACCCTGGCCGGCGGCACGCCCGGCACGCCACCCAGCAGCACTCCCCGCCCGCCGGCCTCCTTCTCGAGGGCGTGGGCTCCGGCCTGGATGGACATCCGGCCGGCAACCTCGCTCATGGGCGCCAGCAGAGGCAGCCCGCCGCGCTCGTCGGTGACCGTCTCGTAGGCGACGGCCACGCAACCGGCCTTGAGCAGGGCCCTGGTCTGAGGCAGGTCCGGCGCCAGGTGCAGGTAGGTGAAGAGAACCTGCCCATCGCGCAGCATCGCGATCTCAGGCGGCTGAGGCTCCTTGACTTTGACCACCATCTCGGCCCGGCCGAAGATCTCGGCGGCTTCCTCGACGATCTCGGCGCCCGCAGCCTGGTAGCGATCGTCGTCGAGATCGATGGCGGAGCCGGCGCCCGACTCGACCACCACCTGATGGCCGTGGGCCACCAGCTCCCGTATGGCACTTGGCGTCAACCCAACGCGGAACTCGTTGTCCTTGACCTCACGAGGTACGCCGACGAGCATCTCGACCTCCCCGGGGCAATCGGCCGCTACTGGGGGACCCTGTCGGCGCGACGTCTGCCCGCCCGGGCCCGTTGCCCGCATTCTCGCACCGCAAAGAAGACGCGCAGAAGCGGCACGACTGGCCCAGAGCCGCACCGTTCTGCGCGTGAAGGATCTGTTCTCTGGCCGGCCCGGGTCGCCGGGCCGAGTCGGGTCACGGGCGGCTAGCGCCGCATCGAGGCAGTGACCTTGCGGATGTGGGAGCGGTTGACCAGGATCGCGTCGTGGGGCACGTCCACGAGCGTCATGGCACCGCAGTGAACCATGGGTGTGAACACCGGCAGGAAGAGCTCGCTGCCGCGCTCGGTCAGAGCCATCGCATCCTGCGAGGGCAGGAGGTACAGCACCCCGGTCACGCGGAAGGGAGTGGCCTCGAGGGTCACGTCGTAGGCCACCCGGAACCGCTGCCAGGCGTCCTTGTCAGCGTCGCTGACCAGCGGGTCGCCGTCGGCGGCCGGCATGACGATGGAGATGTCGTACGGATCGACGCTCTTGGACCCCGAGATGGCCGCCATGTTGGTGCCGTCATTGGGCCCGCGGAAGATCGTGTTGATGTTGATGGGAGCGCGCTTTTCGAGCAGCGCGGCAAGCATGCCGCTCTGCGCCAGCATGGCGTCGATGCGGCCATCCTCGGTGAGAGCCACGAAATGGCCGGGGCGCTTCTTGGTGGGGACGTTTCCTTGAACCGGCATTGCCGGATTCAGTGCTCCAACGGCCATCTTCTGTCTCCTTCGAGCCCGCCGGGATGCGTCTCACGAATACGGCCTGAGACGGTGGGCGGAGTGGGCCTTCTTCTGGGCCTTCCGGGCCCCGCCTTGGGGTTCGGCTTCTAATAGGTACACTGACGTATTGGAGCCCGGAATCCCATCCGCAATAGGTCCTGTCCGGGGTAGCCCTCTCTGGTCCCTGAGGACTACGTACAGCGCCGCCCGGCCCTCCCCGGCGTGACGGTGTGGGGGCGTTGGGGGCGGATAGGGCTGGTTGCGGCGCCGACGGGGCCGCGGCCGGGCCTAGTCGCGTTCGGCCAGCTCGTAGGGCAGGTAGTCGGGCTCCCACATAGCGTCGTCCACGGCCTGGTAAACCTCGTCGTCGTGGAAGAGCCGGCCAACTCCGCAGTCACGGCTCTGGCAGACGACCTTGGCCGCGATCTCGCGTGAGACGCGCCGCAGATCCGAGACGGCCGGGTACAGCGCACCGGCCGCCAGACGCTCGGTCGATACCATCCCGGCCAGGGTTCGCGCCGCCAGAAGGAACATCTCGTCGGTGATCTCGCGAGCTTCGGCCACGATCGCGCCCAGGCCCATGCCGGGGAAGATGAAGACGTTGTTCGCCTGGCCGACGAGGTACTCCCGGCCGTCGTGCCGCAGGGGCGGGAACGGGCTCCCGGTCGCTACCAGGGCCCGACCGCCGGTCCAGGCCAGGATGTCCGCCGGCACGGCCTCGGACTTGGCCGTGGGGTTGGAAAGGGGAAAGATGACCGGCCTCTCGACGTGCTCGGCCATGGTGCGGACCGCTTTCTCGGTGAAGGCACCCGGGGCCCCGCTGGTCCCGATGAGCACCGTCGGCTTCACGGCCCCGATGACCGACTCCAGGTCCAGGCGCCGGGACGGCGCGATACTGCCCAGGCCGTAGGAGGACGCCTCGGCCGGCGTCAGGGCGAACTCGAGCTTGTCCGCGTCGAGCCTGGCCCGACTCTCGAACACCAGGCCCTTGCTGTCGACCATGACGATGGCCCGCTTGGCATCCTCGGGGCTTACCCCTTCGGCCAGCAGCTGAGCCCGAACCAGCCGGGCGATGCCGATCCCGGCCGCCCCAGACCCTACGAAGACGAAACGCTGCTCGCGCATCGGACAGCCGAGCACCCGATTGGCGGCCAGGACCCCTGCCAGCACCACCGCCCCCGTCCCCTGGATGTCGTCGTTGAAGCTGGTCACGCGCCGACGGTAGCGGTCCAGGATGCGTATGGCGTTGTGCTGCTTGAAGTCCTCCCACTGCAGGACGGCCCGCGGGAAGACAGCCAGAATGGCGTCGATGAAGGCCTCCAGGAACTCATCGTAGTCCGTGCCGCGAAGGCGGCGCTGACGGAAGCCGACGTACAGAGGATCGGCCAGCAGCTCCTCGTTGTCCGTGCCCACGTCCAGCGATATCGGCAGCGTGCAGGCGGGGTAGATTCCTGCGCCGGCCGTGTACAGCGCCAGCTTGCCGATCGGGATGCCCATGCCCCCGGCCCCCTGGTCGCCCAGGCCCAGGATCCGCTCGTTGTCGGTGGCCACGACGAGCCGCACGTCCTCCTTGCCGACCCCCGTCGAGGAGGCCTCCGGCCGGGCGTTGCGGAGCAGGGTGGGGATCCGGTCCTTGTCGGCCGGTGTGATCCACAGCCCACGCGGCCGCCGCATGATGTGGCTGAATGTCTGGCAGGCACGCCCCACGGTGGGCGTGTAGACGATCGGCATCAGCTCCTCGAGGTTCTCCAGGAGAACCCGGTAGAAGAGCGTCTCGTTGCGGTCCTGCAGCGACGACAGCCCGATGTACCGCTCCAGGTCGTCGTGCTTGTGGCGCAGGTGCTCAAGCTCGAGGAGAACCTGCTGCTCGATCGCCTCGACCCGCGGCGGCAGCAGGCCGCGCAGGCCGAAGGCGTCGCGCTCACGGTCGTCGAAGCCGGTGTCCTTGTTGAGGAGCGACCTCTCCAACAGGCCGGCCCCGAAGTGAGGAATGTGCTGCGGGCCGGTGGGGCGCAGCGGCCGGAGCGGGCGGCTGACGTGCTTCATGAGGCTCAGCATCGGCCGCCGCGTGAGCGGGCGCAACGTTCGTTCGGCCCGAAACGTAAAGGACTCGCGGGTCGCCCCGGCACCCCCGCTTGCGGACCCCGGCCGCCGGATCGCTGCCTAGCCGCAGGGGCTCGGCTCGCTGGGAACCAGGGCTCTCGCCTGCAGGGAACGGACGGCCCCCTCGGTATCCTCGAAGCCGGTCAGCTGGTTGGCCCGCTTGAGAGCGGGCAGGAGCAGATCCGGGTCCGCTCCGGCGGCCACTCCACAGCGCAGCCCGCCGCCGAAGTCCGAGCCGAAGCTGGCGAACGGCGTGGCCAGCGGCCAGTCCATCCGGCCGGGTGTGATCCCCGACTCACCCTCGACGGGCGGCGTCACCAGGACCGCCAGCCGTTCGGGCTGGTACGGCTGGGACGGGCCAAGGTACTCGGCCAGCCACTCCCTCATGTTGCTCACCTGCTGCCAGAAGGCGGCGAAGGCCGGCGCGGTGCCCGGCTCGGGGATGCAGCGGCAACGGAGCAGCTTCTCGGGATCTCCGGCCAGCTCGTAGCTCCGGCCGTTGATGACCATCAGGATGTGGCCCGCGACGGAGCCCGGCACCATGTCGGCGGTGAAGTCGCCCGTTTCGTCGAGCAGGCCCAGCCGGGCGGCCTCGGCCACGATGGTGGCGATTCCCTCCTCCGAGATGGGCGACGCGGACGGCCCGATCCAGAGAGGGCCGGGATAGATGGCCGGAACGGCGACCAGACCGTCGATGAACGAGCCGTCGGCCACGGTCGCCACGGGCAGCCAGCCGAAGGTGTACTGGCGCTCCAGCGCCTGGGTACGCCAGGCCCGCAGGTAGAAGGAGCCGGGCATCGAGTCGCTCGGCGACGGCGAGGGCGACGGCTGCGGCGTGGGGCTGGCCTGGCCTGCGGTGCAGCCGGCAACGAGGAGCGCGACCGCCAGGGCGCCGGCCAGGCGCGTGCCCGGCAGGTGAGCGGCCAATGAAGCCATCTGTCGTACCTCTGCTCGAACGATCGCTTGTCGAGCCTCAGACGCAGTCAGGGCCGGAGCGGTTCCGAAGGGTCGCGCGGGGCGCCGGTCGGTGGGGCGGGCGGGGTCAGCCTTCGATGACAGCCTTGACCGCCGCGACGACGGTCTCCAGGTTGGTGGGGGTGATGCCGGCGACGTTGATGCGACCCTTGCTCACGACGTAGACCGCGAACTCGTCGCGCAGCCTGGCCACCTGCTCGGCCGAGAGCCCGAGCAGGGCGAACATGCCACGCTGCTGCCCGATCGGCTCCCAGTTGCCCGGGACGCCTGCTTCCTCGAGGGCCCTCACCAGCCTGTTGCGGTTGCCGAGGATGCGATTGCGCATCTCCGCCAGCTCCACCTCCCAGCGAGCCCGCAGATCCGGGTCGGCCAGGATGGTGGCCACGACATCCGCGCCGTGGGCCGGCGGGTTGGAGTAGTTGGAGCGGATGGCGATCTTGACGTGGCTCAGGGCGGAGGCGGCCCGCTCGGCGTCGGCCGCCACGATGGTCAGCGCTCCGACCCTCTCGTTGTACAGCGAGAAGTTTTTCGAGTAGCTCGAGCAGACCAGAAACTCCAGGCCGGGGCGGGCCAGGCCGGTCAGCCAGTCGGCATCCTCGCGGAGCCCGAAGCCGAAGCCCTGGTAGGCGAAGTCGATGACCGGGATGAGCTCGTTCTCGACCGCGACCTCAGCGATGGCGGCCCACGTGTCGGCATCCGGATCGACGCCGCTCGGGTTGTGGCATGAGCCGTGCAGGATGACGGCGTCGCCTCGCGCGGCGGAGCGAAGCGCGCCCAGCATCTTGCCGACGTCGACGCTCCGGCCCGACTCGTCCAGGTACGGGTAGACGCGAGTCTGGAACCCGGCCAGGGTGAACAACTGAGGATGGTTCGGCCAGGTGGGCTCGCTCATCCAGACGTTCTTCGAGGCGCCGGCCTGGACCAGGAAGTCCGCCGCCACGCGCAGGGCGCCGGTGCCGCCCGGCGTCTGGGCGGTCGAGGCCCGGCCGCTGGTCACGATCTCGTGGTCCGGGCCGAAGATCAGGTGGCGCACCGCATTGCGGTAGGCGGGGCGGCCGTCGATCGGCAGGTAACCCTTGGGGCCGGCCCCCTCGAGCAGCCTCCGCTCGGCTTCCAGGACGCACGACAGCACGGGCGTCACGCCGTTGTCGCCGACGTACACGCCGACCGCGAGGTTCACCTTGTTCGGGCGCGAGTCGGCCTTGAAGGCCTCCGTCAGTCCCAGGATCGGGTCCGGGGGGGCGGGCGTTAGGGAGCGGAGCGGCAGAGCCACGGGCAGGCTCCTCAGGTTCGGGCAAGTGACCCCGTAACGATACAGGGAACCGGCCGGCTGCCGCTGGCCGAATGCCTCAGGCGGGCCGGGAATCGCTGCCTCGCGGCGCCAGGCGCCCGGCGCTCAGCCCCGCTTCACTGCCGAGCGAGCGATGCTGCGGAGGACCAGCAAGGCGACGATCCCCGTCAGGCAGCCGACGAGGATGGCGCGGTTGCTGTCGACCGCGGGTTGCCAGCCCAGCTCGCCGTCCTTGATGACGTAGACCCCGACCGGGGTCGCGGACCAGGCCCCCCCGCCGCCCCAGCCGGCGGGCTTCGCCTCCGCTTCGCCGCCCTTGGCCGGTCGGGGGGCCATTGCCCCCGCTTCGCCGCCACCGAAGCCGCCTCGAACCGAGGCCACCGGTATGACCGTCATCCCCTCTCGCTCGATCGGCTGGCCGAAGACACGCTTCACGTTCGCAGCCTCGGTCGCCGAACCCACAAGCTCTCGCAGGGCCATCGCTCGCCGCTCCCTTCGTCGATCGCAGGCCTCCGAACGCCCGCGCAGTCCATCCCCGATGATGGCAGCATGGGGCCCGAAGGTGAAGGGAGGATCGATGACCGGCAGCAGCGCGGGACCGACCCACGCCGGGTGGCGGGCGCGCCCGGCCGAGGTCGCCGGCCTGGCCGTCGCGGCCTCGATCCTGCCGCTGGCTGGCTGGCTGTTCTGGGCATCGGTCCTGCGCCTGGGCCCCAACGACTTCCACGACTACTGGCTGGCCGGCCGGCTGCTGCTGGAGGGGCATTCCCCCTACGACTCTCAGGCGCTGGCCGAGCTGGCCGCGCGCGAGCACCTGAGCTTCATGCTCGGCGGGGGCTACTCCTACCCGCTGCCCTTCGCCCTGGCCATGGTGCCCTTCGCCATCCTGCCCTTCGAATGGGGCGTCGTGGCCTTCAACGCCGTCTCGCTGGCGGCCTTCGGGCTGACGGTGGGCCTGTGGCTAGTGGCAGTTCACGGCGGCCCCCATCTGGCGCGGCGGCGCCTGCTGGCAGCCCTGGCCGCCGGGGCCTATCCGCCCATCTACGGCACGGTGGCCATGGGCCAGGCCAATCTCGTACTCTTCCCGCTGCTGGCGGCCGGGGCTCTTCTGGCGGTGAGCGGAGCCACGACCGCCCGCCGGGGGGCGGGAGGGGCGCTGCTGGGGCTGGCGGCGATCGTCAAGCTGGTACCCGGGGCGCTGGTCGTGCCGCTGGCGGCAGGCCGGCGCTGGGGCGCGGCGGTCGGGCTGGCGGTGGGGGGCGCCGTTGTCTTCACTCTGGCGGTCGCGGCGGCGCCATGGGCAGCGGCCGGGAGCACCAGCCTGGGCTCGCTCCTGGAGCCGGACACGTTCCACACGAATCAGTCGATCAACGGTTTCGTAACCCGGCTCGTCTGGGAAGGCAACCGGACGCTGCCCATCTGGCGGGAGGCTTTCGATCCGCAGCCGG
>Ga0315551_10001072_pt1 | contig 21130 bp, 19 predicted proteins | sample SalMarSW160290MG_FD_203678 | JGI IMG/M metagenome (GOLD analysis project Ga0315551, IMG submission 203678) | Salt marsh sediment microbial communities from the Plum Island Ecosystem LTER, Massachusetts, United States - Salt Marsh Sediment SW1602-90 ...
CCGTCTCATCAGCGACGGGCTCGAAAAATATGACTTGCCACCAATGGTGGTCCGGTCTCTGCTGAGGGCAGCGGTTCTGCGAACCCTTCGAAGCGGTGAAAGCGGGAGAAGCGGGATCTCCGGCAGGTATCAGGGGCTAAATGCGGAGACGGCTGTGGGTCTTCTGGATGACCTGTTTCGTCAGTCCCTGGGGCAGTTGGACCTCAACGTTCCCGGTCCGGAGCCGGATCTGGGGCAAGCGCCACGGCCGGCCGGCGGCTCGGGCGGGGTAGACGAGCGGCTCCATGCGCGGTTTCGCTCTCTGCTCGGGAACTCCTCCGTGGTGATGCCCGCGGAGTGCAGCCCGGAAGCGGTGCAACGGCTGTTCCGTCTGCTGGATGGTGCGCTGCTTTCCCGCCTCGCCTTCTATCCGGAGCTGCGGGATGGGGTGCAACGGTTCTTCGAAGAGAGCTGGCCGGAGGGTACGGAGGCTGTTGTGCCGTCCTGGACCGCGGTCTATCCGGCGGAGAAACGACTCAATGTATTCGGCAGAGCCGCGGCGGCGGCCTGGAGGTACCTGGTTACGACGGAGTTGCCCCGGTCGGTACAGGGAAGGTGCGGCAGCGGCGAGGCATTCAGATACTTCCGCTCCCCGGTGATCGCCCATGGGCGCTGGGCTCTTCAATCCCCCGTATCCGATGAAAACGCCCATCCTTTTCTCGACGCCGAGGGCAGGAGGGCGATCGTGCTCAATGGACAGTTCAGCCCGGAGGTGGAGGAGGAACTACGGGAATTCCTCAGCCAGATCGGGTATCGCTTCCGGAGCGAAAACTCCACGGAGTATCTGTCCGTTCTCTGGGGACACTATTACGACTATTTTCGGCACGAACAGACACGCGGAACCGCAATCCAGGCTCAGGTGGAGCGTGGTTTGGATCAGTACAACCTGGGAAGCCAGACGATCGACTACCGGGTTTTTTCCATGATTAAAGATCTCAGCGAGCCCGAGCTAGACGTTCTGGCTTTCCGGGAGGCGGCGGGAAAGATGGCGGCCGGCGGGGGGCAGATTGCGGTGGCGGGAATCAGTCTTTTCTCCCCCCGTTGCCTGTTCGTTGCCTGTCATGACCGACCGATTTTCATCGTGCGCCGTGTCGGCACGAAAGAGATCATGGTGGTTTCCGATATCAACGCGAGTCTGGGCCTGTTCAGCCAGAAGATGATTCAGGAAAAAGCCCGGGAACTCAAGAGGCTACGCGACGAATACAGCCGGGAGGTGGTACTGCTTCGTGGTACAGAAACCGGGTCTGAAGCGATCAAGACCAAGAGGAAGGAGCTGAAGGATGAAGAAAGCCGGCTGATGGAGGCATTTCGAGTCTCGATCCTGCTCCTGGAGGGAGAGCGGAAATTCGCCCTGATCGACACTTGCCTGGATGACGAGGGGGTGCGCCGCCGCATCACGGTTACGGATTTTGAAGGGCGGCCGATCGAGGACATCGAGAGTTTCGAGACTACCCTCGACCCTCTCCAGACGGAGATGGCCTATGCCTCTTTTTTCGAAACGCACCTGAAAGAAATACCGGGGCGCCTGCAGGATATGCTCGGCGCTTATCTTCCCGAAGGGACGGGACTGCCCCGGCTAAGACTGCGGCGCCGGCTCCTGACGCGGCGATTCGGTCAGCAACTCGCAGCCCTGGAACGGGTCGTGCTGGTAGGGATGGGCAGCTCGTACCACGCCGGGCTCATGGCCCGTACGCTCTGTCGTGAGCTTATGCCGGAGATCGAAATCCTCCTGCTCAGACCGGTGGAGGTGGAGCATGCGCTTCGCCTGATGGAGCCGGAAAAGGATCTGGTTGTCCTGATGAGCTGGTCCGGTACCACTGCGGATATGGTCGAATTTGCCAGGGAGCTGGAAACGAGCAAGATCTCCTTTATCGTGATCACCAACAAACCCTACTCGGAACTGGGACTCTACGCCTGGAGAAGCCTGGGGGTGGTGAACCTGGTCAGCGGGGAGGAGGTGACCTTCTCCGCCGTGAAAAGCACCTGCAGTTTGTTGTTCGGGGTTCAGCTGCTGGTCGTGTGGATCGCCGAACTCTGCGGCCGTGGCGCAGAGGCCGAACGGAAGTTGGCGGGGTTCGTTTCTCTGCCTCAAACGATCGAACGACTGTTGGATGAACCGGCCCTGATGCAAACCATTTCCCGCTGGGCCGGGGAAAGCTCCCGCTGTTGCCGAGGATTCGTGTTCGACGATCTGCTGTACGCAAACACGGGCAGAGAGACGGCCTGGAAATTGGAGGAAAACGGCAGGAGAATCGTGTGCCGGGTTCTTGATTACCGGGATCCCCTTCCCCGCTGTCTCGATCGCGAAGGGGCGGAGGATCTGGTGATCGTCAACGCCACTGGCAAGGCGCGTCTGGGAGAGGCGATCGAGCTGATGAAGCGGCTTTTTTTGGGGGATGTGCAATTTTACTGCATGAGCTATGAGCATCCCCGTCTCGAGCAGGTCAGGTTTTACAGCCGCGATCGGGTCCTGAGCCTGCCGAAGGTGGACGATGCGTTTCAGCCTCTGGTCGATTTGACTGTTTTCTATCGTTTCACCCAGCGCCTGATCGAGGAAGCCGGGAGGGGTATTCCCGGTTTTCCCAGAAACCGGGTGAAATCGGTAACCACGACGCGAAGCCGGCAGAAACGGTTTCCCGCTCCGGGAAGCGAGCAGGCTGTGGTCAAACGGGACCTGGAGCGAATCACAAGCGTTGCCGCTCCCCATTTCAGCGGGTCAACCCGTTGGGAACAACTGGCGCATACCGAATGGGAGAGGAAAATCTACGAGAACATCCGCAACACCGCAACACTGCTCTCCGGGGAAGATCCCCTCGGCACCCTGTTTCGTCGGCACGAAGGTGATCTCGACCGGCTCTGCTCGAACCTGTTCGACGAGCTGGGTGAAGGGGGAGAGGTGATCTTCCTCTGCTGTGATCGGACCGGCTGGGCTGCCGGTTACGAAGCTGCAGCCGTCTGGGGGCGGCTGCTCCAGGTTCCGTTGCGGATTTTCTATCGGCTGGAAGAGGTGCACAGAAAGGAGGAATCGCTTCCGATAATAGTCGTGGCTTCCGGGCTTCCGGATGGGGAAATCCTCGATTCGTTTCGCGGTGATCCCGACCTCCCTCTCTGCTGGGTGGGTCCGGAGCTGAAGCAAAAGCAGGCCGACCGGTTCAGAGGGTCTTTGGGCTACTACGTGCTTGCCGATGATTTCCCGGCTTCCACGTACTCGTGTTTATACACCGGTATCCTCCTGCTGCTGGGCGCTGCCTGGCAGCGCGCCTCCGCCGAAAAGAGCCGGATTCTGCAATCCCTGATCTGCTCGATTGGAAAGTCCGTTACGGCGGTTCTGGAAGACGAGCCTTTGAAAAAATCGATCGACGGCTTTTGGAGATGGAACAGAGAGTGGGATACCGCTTTCTATATAAGTCCGCCCTCGGGGATCGGCTATGTGTGGGAACAGATCTTTGATGCCGCAGGTGCCTTGAGCCTGGAGCATCATGTGTACGGCGACAGCGCCCACGGGCCCATCGCTACGGTGGATCCGAAGGCGGGAGAGGATTTCCTCCGGCCCCCTGTCCCTGGGGAATTGGCGGAGATCTACCGCCGAAACAATTTGATAATCCTGGATGCGACTCGGCCCAGGTATTTCGAACAGGCCAGGGATGAGGTGGAGCTCTTCTCGTCCAGGTCAGCCAGACTGCTCCTGGTTTCCCAGAGAGCCTTCAGTCCTTCCAAGGGGAAAGCGGGATGGCTGGCCGGCAGCAGCGCAGGGGAACCGCTGCTGTTGTCCGGACTGAATCCGGGAAACGTTCCGATTCCGGATCTCCACCTTCCCGTTGTGAGCTCCCTCATGGCCACGGCCTTTGCCGCCGCCTGCTTGGCCGCAAAGGGGACGAGCGGCACGGTCCCGACCTTTACCTCCCGGGAAGAAGAGAAGCGGCTGCTTCGCCGGAAGTTGCTGCTTCTCGGAGACGTCGTTTTTGAATGCGGCATTAATTTGGGTGTCTTCGATCACCGGCATTTGGCCGCCCTGCAGCGCCTGGCCCCTCTGGTGACCGAGGTGGAAAGCGCCGCCGTATTCGAGGTGCGGCGCTTCACTTCCGAGAAGAAATTGACCGATTTCTTGAAGAAACATGATGCAGGGGAGAATGTGATCGAGCATTTCCGCATGGTCCGGGCGCAGGAGCCGTCTTTCTATCTGATGAGGGAGCACTCTTACGGTTCAGAATCCAGCGAAGGGGGTTGGCAGGAAGTGTTCGGACTGTCCTGGGAAGCATTGAGCAGCGGCATGGTGCAGATCGGCGAGAGCCAGAACGGGAAAGCTCTGATCGAAATTCCTCTCCTGGCCGCACCCATGTTGCTGCGTTTAATTGTCCGCTATCTTGAGTGGGACCACGGGCAAGCCCTCGAGGCGCAGCTGCAGGATACTCTGGATGCGATGCAGAGGGGGATGATTTCCTTTAATGAGAGGAGCCCCGGTTACCTGACTATGGTGAACCACTTCAATGAATTGATGCAGTCCAGCGGAGAGGTCTGGGCGGACTGGCTGATAGCCCTCCTGCCGCGCTCCTGGTTGCTGTACAAACCGAGCCTGGAGCTGGCCGAGCTGCTGGTCGAACGCTGTGATGAGCTGGTGCAGGCGATCCCCGACCGGGAGGCTCGGCTCGCCACGATCAGAGGAGCGCTCGATTCGGTGTGGATGAGCATCACGGCCAAGGGCAAGGAACCTTTGCGCTGGCGGCGGCTTGCCGGGAAGTTGAAAAAAGAACTGCGAGGAGGAAGAAAATGACGGAAAAGCGGGACGGCCATCCGGGTATTGCCGCGTCACTGTATAAGCCCCTGGGTGAAGGGGATGTGAATCGAATCGTGGAGGAGGCGCTCCGCGTCCTCGAGAAATCGGGGATGCTCGTGTATTCCGAAACCGCCAGGGGCGTGTTCCGCAAGGCGGGTGCCATCGTTGATACGGAGCAGCCACTGGTCCGCTTGCCCCGAAGCTTGGTGGAGGATAGCATCGCCTCCAACCCCTCCAGCATCACCCTCTACTCCCGGGACGGGAGTTGCGATGCGGTGCTGGAGGACAGCAGGGTCCATTTCGGAACCGGCGGGACGGCGATCTACGTACTCGATCCGGACACGTGGAAGCGCCGGCCCTCCACCACGAAGGATGTCATTCTCTGCGCCAGACTGACCGAAAATCTGGAGAACCTGCACGTATTTACGATCAATGTATTTCCCAACGAAATCAAGGGCAACGACGATATCGACGTCAACCGCTTTTTTCATGCCTTCGACAACACGAGCAAACACGTGATGGGGGGACTATACTCTTTCAAGGGTTGCCGCCAGGTGGTGCAGATGGCCGAGATGATCGCCGGTTCCAAAGCCCGTCTGCAGGCCAAGCCGTTCGTTTCCTTCATCACCCTGATTATCAGCCCCTTCAAGATCGACGATCTGTACGGGGAGATGACCTGCTACCTGGCCGAGAACAAGCTGCCGGTTGTTGTTCCCACCGAGCCGATCTGCGGCACCACCTCTCCGGTGACCCTGGCGGCCAACGTCCTCACCCACGTGGCGGAAACTTTGGGCGGAGTGTGCCTGGTGCAGTGCGTGCGGAAGGGCGCCCCGGCCATCTGCGGAAGTGTCGGTTCCATCACCAATTTGCGGACCATGGACCATGTAGGCGGGGCCATCGAGAGGGCCATGATCAACGCCGGGGTCTCTCAGGTCGCCCAGGCCTTGCAGATCCCCCTCTACTCAACAGGTGGCACGACCGACTCCAAGAGCGTGGATATTCAAGCGGCTTATGAGAGCGGTCTGAGCAGTCTGCTCGTTGCCATGAGCGGGGCCAACTACATCCACGATATCGCGGGTCTGATGGAGGCGGATCTCACCGTCTCCTTCGAGAAAATGGTCGTGGACAACGAGATCCTGGGCATGTGCCGCCGGGTTCTCCAGGGCATCGAGGTCAACGACGAGACCCTGGCCGCCGATTTGATCATCGGGAAAGGTCCGGGAAAGGATTACCTGGATTCGGAGCACACGGTACGGCATATGCGCGGGGAGTTCTACGAACCGACGATATCCAACCGAGAGAAGAGGGACGGCGCTTACCGGGGGGAGGACGCCCTGGTACAGGCCAAAGAGCTGGTGGCGGAGCTGCGCTCCAGGGAAGCAGAGCCTCTTCTGCCCCGTGATGTCAGGGAGCAGATTCTGTCGGCCTTTCCGGCCATCCGGGTGGCGTAGTACCTCCCCCGCAAAGCGAATTCGTTCATGGAAACCAAACCCAATATCTTCAACTTTGTTTTACCCACGAAGGTGGAATTTGGCCCCGGTGTGATAGAGCTGCTACCCGATTAGCTTGCGCGAAACGAACTGCAGAAGGCGATATTTATCGTGACTCCCGGCCGTCAGCGCTCCGGCATGCTCGATCAGCCGATCGATGCTCTACAGCGTCGCGATATCGGTTCCGAGTTGAGTTCTCCAATTCTTTGTGCGGGATGAACTTGACAACATGGAGAAAAACGCCTAGATTATAAGCAATCGTTGATACATAGTTTTGTGCATTGACGGTGGTGCGTTGAGGAGCACACTGCGACCACTGCTCCTCGGTTCGGGGCCTTTACAAAATTTCCGCTGTTCGCCCTCCTGGTCCTGTAAATCCGGTGCTGCTGTTTTTGTGTATCTTTCGGTTTCAATACGGGGACGTATCGGTGCTCCGGCGTTTCCGCGACCTTCGTGCTGTCCTAATGACAACCGTGGCGGGTCATTTTGGTACTTTAATAATATCAATGTTGTGTAAATATTTGATATTAAATATAGCTTAAGGAGGTTACAACATGTGGTGACGCATATCTGGCGATCTTTACGAAAACAATAAAATACAACAGGAGGCAAACGAGTATTATGAAAAGGATCTTTATTTTTCTAGTGATGATGGTGGCGCTTTCTGCTTTCGTTTACGCCGGCGGCCAAAAGCCGGCTGAGGGCGTGGAGGAAACGGCCGAAGAGGTGCAGGAGGAAATGGTCGAAGAGACCGCCCCAGGCACGGGAGTACCTTATTCGCCGCCGATCGACATCGGCACCAAGAACTTCACCGAGCAGTATATCGCGGGCAACCTGATGGCCCTGCTGCTGGAAGATCGGGGCTACAAAGTCAGGCTGAAGACCGGGATGACCAGCACCGTTCTGCGGGAGGCCATGGAAAACGGCAGCCTCGATCTCTGCATGGACTATACAGGCACCCAGTGGCTGACCTACACAGGTCACGAGTTCAAGGGAGAATCTCCAGAGGAGATGTACGAGAATACAAAGCTCAGCGATGCCGAGCGAGGCCTGATCTGGCTAGACCCGATCTGGTGCAACAACACCTACGCAATCGCCGTGACGCGCGAATTCTCCGAAGAAAACGACGTGAAAACCCTCTCCGACTTTGCCGCTTACGTCCGTGAGAGAGAGGGAGAGGTGCCCTTCGCCAGCGATTTCGAATTCTACGCCCGCCCGGATGGAATTCTGGGGCTGCAGATGCACTACGGCTTCGCCTTCAAACCCGACCAGGTTACCACCGTACTGCCGGGCCTGACCTTCGAGTATCTGGTTCAAGGACGCAGCGTGGCCGCCATGGTCTTCGGTACCGATGCAACGGTAGTAAAGTATGACTGGGTCGTGCTCCAGGATGACAAGAACTTCTGGCCTCCCTACGACCTCGGTCCCTACCTGCGCAAGGAAGTTCTGGATGCCAATCCGGAGCTCGAAGGGATTTTGGGCGAGCTGGTCGGTGCATTCCCCAGCGATCCTGCGGGGGCCCGTACCGAGATGACCCAGCTGAACGCCAAGGTCGATATCGATCAGATGGAGCCCGAGGAAGCCGCCGAACAGTGGCTGAAGGAAAAGGGACTGATAGACTGACGAGTAAGATGTTTGCGTCTATGAGCGGGGGACCGGTTTCTCTTGGAAACCGGTCCCGGCTTCTCTACGTCTTGCGGAGGATACAATAATGTGGGTACAAGCATGGACCTATTTGCTGAAGCACTCTGACAAGATCCTCGAATGGACCATCCAGCATCTGTACATCATCCTGGTGGCCAATGCCAGTGCTGTGGTGATCGGAGTGCTGGTGGGGATTTTCATATCCGGAAAAGGCAGAGAGCGACTGGCGGATATAGTGCTGTATCTGGCCAGCATCATGATGACCGTCCCCTCTCTGGCCCTTTACGGAATCCTGATGGGAATTCTCTCAGCCCTGACACTGCCCTCGATCGGATTCCTGCCGGTGGTGATCGCCTTGACCCTGTACGGACTGCTGCCGATAGTGCGTAACACCTACACGGCTATCAGGGAGGTGGATCCTGCGATCATCGAGGCGGGCCGCGGCATGGGCATGAGCGAATTCCAGATTCTCTTGAAGGTCAAGCTGCCCCTGGCGGTTCCGGTGATCATGGCGGGGTTGCGCCAGGCCATTGTGATGAACATCGGGGTTGCCGCTATCGGTTCCTATATCGGTGCAGGCGGTCTGGGCCAGCCGATCTTCCGCGGCATCGCCAACTACCGGACCGACCTGATTCTGATCGGTGCGGTCTGCGTATCGCTGTTGGCGATCATCGTGGACATCATCATGGGAAGGCTGGAGTGGCTGACAACGCCGAAGGGAGTACGAATAAGGAGCAAGCAGTGATAAGACTGGAAAACGTCTGGAAGGTATATGCCGACGGTACCGAAGCCGTCAAGGACGTCAGCCTGGAGATCAATGAGGGGGAGTTCTGCATCTTTCTCGGACCTTCGGGATGCGGAAAGACCACCAGCCTCAAGATGATCAACCGCCTGATCCCACTCTCCAGGGGTAAAATTTTTGTAAACGACGTGGATACGATGAGGCTAAATCCCAATATCCTCCGGCGGGATATCGGCTATGCCATACAGAACATCGGCCTGTTTCCCCATTTGACCGTGGAGGAGAACATCGCCACCGTACCCCGGCTCAAGAAATGGCCCAAAGCCAAACAGAGATCCCGGGCCGAGGAGCTCCTGCACCTGGTGGGCATGGATCCGGCTACCTTCATCGATCGCTACCCCAGCGAACTATCCGGAGGGCAGCAGCAGCGCATCGGCGTAGCCCGCTGTCTGGGCGCGGACCCTCCCATCCTTCTGATGGATGAGCCATTCGGGGCGATCGATCCGATCACCCGCACCAAACTGCAGGAGGAGTTCCTCAAGATCCAGGCCAAGATCAAGAAAACCATCGCCTTCGTGACCCACGATATCCACGAGGCGATCAAGATGGGCGACCGGATCGCCCTGATGAAAAACGGGGAGCTGATTCAGTACACCGACCCCACGACACTTCTACAGCAGCCCAAGGACAAGTTTGTTCGGGATTTTGTCGGGGCCGACCGGACCCTGAAGAGCCTGCAGCTGAACCGCGTCCGGGATGTCATGCGACAGCCGCCGTTTGTCGTCAAAGTGGGGGAGGATCCGGAGAAAGTCAAGGCTCGGATGAAGCGGGAAGGCTCCAGCTGGTCGATGCTCACCGATGAGGACGACCATTTTCTCGGCTGGATAACGGACGAAGACATTGACCCGGATCGCTCGCTGCGGGAGATCATGAAACCGCCGACGGTCACGGCCGTGCCGGAGACGCCGCTGAACGACGCCCTGTCCATGATGCTGAGCAGCGCCATCGGCACCCTGTCGATTCTGGACGAGGAAGGCCGGCTTCTCGGTGTTCTGTCCTTTGACATGATCCGGGATGTCCTGGGAGAGCAGGAGTCGGTCAGGAAAGGCGGATAGAGCAGGTGAGCAAGATTGTCATTCTCGTCATGCTGCTCGTTGTTCTGCTCGGGCTGACCGTGTGGATGACCGCGATCGAGGACGTGGGCATCTTCAAGATGGCCCCGCCCGGAAAAGTGCTGAGATCCACGCTGCGGCATGTTCAGATCGTGGGCGCGGCGGAGGCGATCGCCATCCTGATCGGGGTCCCCGTCGGTTTTTTTGCGACCCGAAAAGCGCTGCGCTATGTTTCGCCGGTGCTGATCGGTATCGCCAATGTCGGGCAGACCATTCCCACGCTGGCCTTCATCGGCATCGCCGGAGCGGTGCTCGGCATGGGCTATCAGGCCGCGGTGGTCGCGTTGTTCATCTACGCCATGCTGCCGATCATCCGCAACACCTACGCCGGAATCCGCTCGGTGGATCCGACGGTCATCGAGGCCGCCAGAGGCATGGGTATGTCCCGCTGGCAGATCACCTGGAAGGTAGAGCTACCCCTGGCCCGGCCGGTGATCATTGCCGGTATCCGCACCTCCACGGTCGTGAATGTCGGCACCGCCGCCGTGGCTGGTATGATCGGAGCCGGTGGGCTGGGGGAGCTGATCGTTACCGGAATCGCCGTGCGGGTCATGCAGCTTGTGGTCCAGGGTGCCGCTCCTACCGCAGCTCTGGCCATCATTCTGGATGCAGCCCTCGGCGGGCTGGAAGAAGCGGTTACCCCGCGGGGCTTGAAGATACTCAAAGAGAAGCAGTGGCAGCAGTGATTCCCGGCTGCCACGGGAATCTTCTTCAGGTCGACCTCAGCACCACCAGATGCGCCGGGCGCAGGCTGGACGAAGCGACTGTCCGGAAATACATCGGGGGTACAGGACTCGGGGCTCGAATCCTCTTTGGCGAGATTGAACGCCGGACCGACCCGCTGAGCCCCGAAGCCGTTCTCCTGTTCCTGGCCGGTCCCTTCGCCGGGACCCGAGTGCCCTGCGGGGACCGTGCCAGCGTGATCTGCAAATCTCCCCTTACAGGCATCTGGGCCGAGTCGGATGTGGGCGGAAGGTTCACAGGGCACCTAAGATCCTGCGGCTTCGACGGTCTGGTGATTCAGGGCAGGTCGGATAGTCCGGTCTACCTGCACCTCTCCGACGGTTCCGCCGAAATCCGAAAGGCCGATTTTCTCTGGGGCCAGGATACCTTCCGGACCCATGAGATGCTGGAACGGTAGATCGGCAGGCAGCTGCCCCGAATGCTGGAGGCGTACTACAAAGTCCGGGGAGCGCCCGGGGACCCCGGCTAGCAGATCCGCTGCTGGAAATTCCGGCCGCCGCGGAAAAAGAAATCACCAGGAGGTTATTATATGGAACAAACAGAAAACCAAGTTATCGAATTTCAATGTCCCCACTGCCATGTGCGCGTACAGGCGGATAGGGATAAGCGGGGAAAGAAAGGGTTCTGCCCCCGCTGCAACTACGTCATCCGCATCCCCCGCGATTGAGCGGACATTCTTTGTGACCCGTACGACGGGTCGAGAGTTAGCTTTCCAGGTCCCGGTTGACCGTCAGGCGGGGAGGCCGATCAGGTAGGGGCTCAGCACGAGCAGGCCGAAGACAACGATCAACACCGCACCGCCGATCTCCAGGCCGTGGTGGAACAGGCCGCCGAGGCGGGATCCACGGGGAAGAGTCGACAGCAGTCCCCGTTTCCCCAAGACGGCGGCCAGCGATACACCCATCGTGACGACCGCCATGCCGACGGACATGGCCAGGGCGGCCAGGACGCCGATCCACGGCAGCTTCTGGGAAAGACAGAAGATCAGGATCAGGGCGGTGCCGGGACTGGGGACGATGCCGCTGCATGGAGGAAGGCAACAGGAGCTCCGGCGGCTACTCCCTGCAGCGGGTGAGACGGCCGGGCCACGAAGTAGGCCGCCAAGGCCATCTTGCGGTGTCCGGGACCCAGGGCGTGGAGCAGACCGTAGGCGAAGGCCAGACCGAGCAGCGCGATCACGCCGGAAGCACTAGAGGCGCTTCCGTCCACCGCCTCGGCCAAAACCTCCCGGATCGTATAGTCGCCTCTAAATGTGTCCGAGGCTGGAAAGAGCAGCGGCGCAGTCTCGGCGTAGCCGATATCGCGGAAGAAGGTCTCGTCGTACACCGCCACATTCACGGTAATCTCCCGGTCTGCGATGGGAAGAGCATAGGGCACGAAGTAGCCGAAAGAGGCGGAAACAAAGCGCACTTTCTCGGGGGAGGGGGAGAAGTCAGCCAGGCTGATTATCTGACCCTTTGTTTCCGGGATTTGAACATTCGCTTTGCAAGCGGACCGAGAGTGACCACCAGCAGGTAGACTACTCCCGCCATAATGATGATGGTCGCGCCGGCGGGAAGATCGGGGCGATAGCTCAAGGCCAATCCTCCGACCATGAACAGCACGTTCAGTGCGATGGCCACCAGGATCGTCTGCCAGAGCTGGCGGGTCAGGAAGGCGGCGGCGGCCGCGGGCAGGGACAGCAACGCGATGACCATCACGATTCCCACTACCTGGACCAGGGTGACCACTGTCAGAGCTGTCAGGCAGAGAAGCAGGATGTAGAACAGCTCAACCGAGACACCGCGCAGTCGGGCGAACTCCTCGTCGAAGCAGATCGCCTCCAGCTGGTGGTAGAACAGAAAGCTTACCGCCACCACCAGCAGATCCAGCCCCACGATCAGCAGCAGGTCCGTCTTTCGAACCATCAATATGTTCCCGAACAGGTAGCTCATCAGGTCCTCGTTGTAGCCGGCTGTGCGGGTGATGAACACGATCCCTACGGCCATGCCGATGGCCCAGACCGCGCTCAGCACCGTGTCCTCCCGTTCCTTGCCATAGAGGCTGACCATGCCGATGATGATCGCCGACAGCAGGGCGGCGAACACGGCCCCGTGTATCGGGCTCAGGAAATTCCAGCCCAGGTTGCGCTGCAGGTAGCGGGCCGCGCCCATGCCGCCCAGAACAGAGTGGGCGATCGCCCCGGCGATGTAGCTGATGCGGCGTATGGTCACGTAACTGCCCACGATCCCGCAGGCTACCGAGGAGAGAATCCCGGTGATCAGGGCGTATTGTAGAAAAGTGTAGCGGGTCGTGTCCTGGAAGAACTCAAGCACGCGGTTCCTCCTCCGAGCCGCCGGGAAGTTCGTGATCGTGCCGGACCATCGCCATCTCGCTGCCGTACAGGTCACGGATGATGCCCCCGTCGAGCTTGGCCGTCGGGTGGAGGATCACGTTGCGGTTCACGCACAAACACTGTTTCACGAACTTGGTCACGAAACCCACGTCGTGAGAGGCCATGAGGATGGTCAATCGCCGGTTGAGCTCCCGCAGAAGCTCGTACAGCCGGGCCTCCGCCGTCCGGTCCACATTGGCGGTAGGCTCATCCAGAAGGAGCAGCTCCGGCCCGGATGCGAGGGCGCGGGCGATGAGCACCCTCTGTCGTTGGCCGCCGGAAAGGTCGGCAAAGGGCCGGCTGCCGAGGTCGGCCAACCCGACTTCCTCCAGTGCCTTCAGGGCCGCTTCGCGATCGGCAGCCCGGTAAGGCCCGGTAGACAGATTTCCCAGCCGTCCCATGGCCACCACGCCACCCACCGAGATAGGAAAGCGCGGATCGAAGCGCGCGTACTGGGGCACATACCCGATCCGGGTGCGGGCCCGCTCCGGGGCCTGACCGAAGACGCGGATCGTCCCCCGGCCCGGCTTTATCAGGCCGAGCAGCAGGCGGAACAGGGTCGTCTTGCCGCCTCCGTTGGGACCGATCAGGCTGACCAGATCCAGCGGAAAGATCTTGAAGTACACCCGGCTCAATGCCGGTTCTCCGTTGTACGAGAAGCTGACGTTGTGGACCTGAATAACCGGTTCTATCGCAGTCCCTCCTCTACGGCCCGGGCCATACGCTCGAGGTTTTTAACGTAGTCACGGGCCAGGGGATCGATCGGTACAACCGCTCCGCCGATCTCGGCGGCAACAGTCTCCGCGCTAACCCGGGAGAATTGGGGCTGTACGAAGATCACCCGTACACCCCGTTCCCTGGCTTCCTCGATCAGCCCGGCCAGCTGCCGGGCGCTGGGCTCGGTGCCGCCGGTTTCCACTGCGATCTGCTCTAAACCGTAGTCATCGGCGAAATAGCCGAAAGAGGGGTGAAACACGAAAAACGGCTTGCCCGCCACCGGCGCCAGAATTTCGGTGATGCGGCGATCCAGGGCCTCCAGGTCGTCGACCAGCTCGCCAAGACCCCGGTCATAGGCATCGCTTCCGGCCGGGTCCAAACGGACCAGCGTGCCGTGCATTGTGCCGGCGATGTGGATGGCGTTGTGCACGCTGAGCCAGATGTGGGGGTCGGTTCCCTCTTGCTCTTCTCCCGCCTGATGCTCGTCCTCTTCGGGCGTGCCCGTATCGTCCCCCTTTTCGCGGTGCTCATCATGGCCGTGCTCTTCCATCCGGCGCAGGCGGACACCCTCCCGGCAGTCCACCACCTCGAGCCCCTTCATCGTGCTTTCGATCCGAGGTATCAACGTGTTCTCGAACTCCACTCCGATGCGGAAGAAAACCTCGGCTTCGGCCAGGCTGGCCATTTGCTGGGGGGTCGGTTCGAAGGTGTGGGGACTTTGGCCGGGTTTGACCAGCACCTCTACCTGGACCCTTTCACCACCGATTCGTTCGACAAGATAAGCCTGGGGGGGGATGCTTACGAAAACTCGGATCCGCTGCCCGCCGGGTTTGACCTGGCCAGGGGTCCCCGCACCGGTCTCATCCCGCCCTCCGGCAAAGCCGGGGGTAAGGGCCGCCAGCCACACCAGCAGCACTGCAACCAGGACGATGAGACCGCTCTTTGTCTTTCGACCTCGACTCATACCTGCTCCTCGAGATGGCCGCCACCCCGCCGTTCTTGCGTCCTTACCCCGTCTGGCGCGGGGAAATCAGCGCGATCAGTGTGCATCGCAAACCAGGACCACCGAGCCGCACTCCTGACACCTGCGGATACCGTGATGCTCGGTGAACTCCCGCCAGTGTCGCTGCTGAGCGGGGGAGAGGATTCCTAAACCCTGGCACAGGGGACAGACGTGATCCAGAGAGTTGAGGATCGCCGAGCGAATGAACTGAGAACGGTTGGGCATGCGCTTCAGGATTTCGGCAAGCTGAGGTTCCACCTTGAAGGTGATCACCTCGTCCTTGTGCTGTTGAAGTTGAGCCATCCCCGTCTCCTTAGTAATACTTTGTATTATATTACTGTCCCGCCGGTCCGGGTGTCAAGTAGACCCGGTCGAAAGTTCGAAATCGATCACCGGTAGTTGACAGAGCGCTCGATCCATCCCATAGTAACACGAATACAATTTTCGTGGCACTTACTGGAAGCGGCATGCTGTTTGAGCGCCGCTCGAGGAGATTGCAGATGGATCTAGAAAATCCCAGGGAGGATATCGAGAAAGCGGTGGCCTCCGGAGACCTTCGCACGCTGCTGAGAATCAGCGGAATGCTCCACGGGCACTACTGTCCGTTCTCGGCTCTCGGCGTCAAGGCGGGAACCCGGGCCATGCGGGACCTGACCGCAACGTCCACGGGGATGGAGGAGCTGATCGCCATCGTGGAAACCAACAACTGTTTCAGCGACGGCATCCAGATCGTCACCGGCTGCACCTTCGGCAACAACGCCCTGATATACCGTGATTTCGGCAAGACCGCCTTCACTCTGGCCCATCGGGACGGAGAGGGCATCAGAGTAGCGGTGAAGTCGGATCGCGTCATGGAACAGCGTTCCGAAGAAACCACGGAGCTGTTCGAGAAGGTCGTGGTTCGACGCGAGGGCAGCGAAGAGGAGCAGAGGCGCCTTTCTTCGCTGTGGAAAGATCTGTCCTTCCAGGTGCTGGAGATTCCCGATGAGGAAGTTTTCGACATCGCGAGGGTGGTCGTCGAGGTACCCTCTTACGCCCGGATTTTTGCCAGCGTGAAATGCTCCGTGTGCGGTGAGAGCGTTATGGAGCCCCGCGTGCGGATGAGCGGCGGCGAAGCGGTGTGCCTGGCCTGCTCGGATCAGGAGTGCTACCAGCTGGCCGGCGACGGTATCTCCACGGTGCGCCGGCGGGATGCGCAAAGGCGCACCGGAACGGATTCCTGAAGCACTTCTTGATCCCTGCGGGACGAACCCTGCCTGGGATAAACCGGCCTGCGCCGGCTGTTCGATGCAGGCTATTGCCCGGCGGATCCGAGCATCTCCATCAATTTTCCGCGATTCTCTTCAAAGGCCGGCTGCTCCAACACCGGGCAGCAGGCCAGCTCCGTGTCCCCCTCCCTCAAGCCGGCTGCGAAAGCCATGCAGGTGCCGCAGCCGCACTCCCCGCAGTTGGTGCGGGGCAACAGACGATAGATCTGCATCAGGTTGGCCGCGGTTCGTTTCTCGTAGAGAGGTTCGGAGTGCTCCCGCTCGCTCCAGGCCTTGTTGGCCAGGGCAACCGCGCGATCGACGAGCTTTTGCGCCTCCTCCCGATCCTGAGCCGGTCCGGCCTTGATCTCCCGGGAGCGGAAGGCGTACTTGTGCCCTCGATCCTTCCAGACCAGGACTTTTGCATCGGGCTCATACTCGGCGCCTTCCAGCTGTGCGTTCAGATAGGGAAGAACCGCCTCGATGTCGGCATAAAGGGAGGCCCGGGCACTCCAGGTGGCTGCGCCCGGCAGGCACGGCGGGGAGAACAGTTCCAGCCGGTAGTCCGAGATCAGAGGTTGGGATGACCCATGACGGGCTCCCTTTCCGTCACCCATGTCCCCGTCGCCCATGCAGTTCCTCCTTGTCAATCCGGATCGCCGTCCAGCGGCAGGACGACCGGATGGTCCTGATGCCACTGTACGGCCACCGGCACTTCGTACACTTCTTCGATAACGTTACTCGAGATTTCGGACCTGTCAAGGGCGGCAAATATCGCCCTGTTTTTCAGAAAGAGGAATTTGTCCGCATAGCGAAAGGCCGTGTTCAGATCGTGCATTGTGATCACGGCGCACATGCGGTGGCCCCGAACGATGGTTCGCAGCAAGCGCAGGATGGCCAGCTGATTCTTCAAGTCCAGGGAAGCGGTGGGCTCGTCCAGGAGCATCACCGTGGGTTCCTGCACCACGGCTCTGGCGATGCACACCTTCTGGTACTCCCCGCCGCTCATCCGGTCGGTATATCGTAAGGAGAGGTGCTCCAGCTCTAGACGACTCAACGTGGCCTGGGTCATTTCGATGTCGTGATGGGACACGTTCCAGCCGATGTGGGGCTTTCTCCCGAGCAGGACCGCATCGAAGGCGGAAATCCGCCTGGGCTCGTTCCTCTGGGCCACGTAGGCCACCCGGCGGGCTATGTCCCGGGAGGAACAGTGGGCCAGGTCCTGTTCTTCGATCTGCACCGTTCCGGATTCCGGTTTGAGGATCCGGTTGATGCACCGCAGCAGCGTGGTTTTTCCGGCCCCGTTGGGTCCGAGGATGGCGGTGATCTGATGGGTGTGGACCTGGAAGGTAATATCCTCCAGAACGGGGTGGCTGTTGTAACGAAACGTGATTCCGTCGACAGCGAGTATCATCTGCGGTAGCCCTTGACAAGAAGGTAGAGGAACACCGGCGCACCCATGAAAGCGGTCAGGATGGCGACCGGGAGAACGTTGGGGGCGAGAATGACGCGCGCCACCGTATCCGCGGCCAGGAGCAGGAGCCCCCCGGCCACCAGGGTTGCGGGAATGAGGAAGCGGTGGTCGTCCCCCACGATCCGCCGGACCATGTGCGGACAGACCAGGCCTACGAAGCCGATGACCCCCACGAAGGCGATGATGGTAGCGGTTACCAGTGCGGCCACTACCATCCCTACGAGCCGGATCTGTTCCACCGGAACGCCCAACCCCTTGGCGGTCTCATCCCCCGCATCGATGGCATTGTAGTTCCAGCGGTTGAAGATGAAATACACCGATGCTCCGACGGTGACGATGGAAATCGTAATCAGTTCCCGCCAGCTGACCCGGCCTACATCCCCGAAGGTCCAGAACACCATGGCGGCCAGCTGTACGTCATCGGCGAAGTACTGCAGGAACATCGTCCCGGCGGTAAACAGGGAGCCCAGTGCGACCCCGGCCAGAATCATCACCTCCGGGGAAGCACGTTTGATTCTGGAAATGGCCAGGATCACCCCGGTGGCGGCCAGGCAGGCCAGGAACGCCGCCAGCGTGGTCAGATAGGGGTTGGTGACGGTCACTGCATCGGCGCCGGAGCTGCTCATGGCCCCAGAGCCAAGGATCATCACCGAAAACGCGGCGCCGAAGGCCGCGGCGTTGGCGATTCCCAGGGTGAAAGGAGAGCCCAGAGGATTTCTCAGGATGGACTGCATGGACACTCCGGATACGGCCAGGCCGGCTCCCGCCACGACGGCAGCCAGAGCCTGGGGCAGGCGTATGTTGAAGATGATGATCTCCCACTGCCGCGGACCGCTCCTGCTGAACAGGGTCCGAATGACCGCCCCGAGCGGTATGGGTACGGCCCCTACGGAGATGGAAACGACCAGCAGGATCAGCAGCAGGAGGAGGCCTGCAGCATTGGCCGCGGCCTTTCTGCCGACGTAGCGGTTGTACTCAAGCGGGATCCTGCCGTGTTCCAGGTGCATGGTTGATATCGCTCTCGATCTCAGAGGGGGATCTTGCGGAATACCATTCCCTGAAAAGCCTGGTTCAGCTGCTGAAATACAGCCTTTCCCACGAGGAAACCGTAGATCTCGTCGGACTTGGCAGCGGGCTCAATGTCCCGAAATCGCTCCGGGTACAATACCTTACCCACGAAGTAGGCGTCGGCCAGGATGGAGCCGTAGTTGCCGGTGTACCAGTTGTAGGGCAGCACACCGTACACCTCCCCCCTGTGAACGGCTGTGAGCCCCGTGTAGGCCGGATCGTTCTGCAGCTCGAATACGGCGCTGGCCTGGGGGTCGGACTGGAGGGTGGAGACGTCCATGAACAGCACGTCCGGATCCCATACCACGATCTGCTCCTTGGCCACGTCGGCGTGCTCCAGCTCCGCCAGGCTCCTGCCCGGGGCGTAGGCCACGTTGTCGGCGTTGACGAACATGAAAGGAGGGTAGGTGGGCTCGGTGGACTGGAAACCGTGGGGCCCCCGGTAAGCGATGCCGCCGACATAGCAGGATCTCTTCTCCTCCGGGGGGATATCTGCGCTCCTCCCGTCCAGGTCGGCGATTGCGGCCTCGAAGAAGGCGATCACCTCCTCGGCCCGCTCTCGCCTGTCCATGACCAAGGCCATCGTGCGCAGGGCAGTGTAGAAATCCTCCCTGTAAGTGAACAGGTCGCCGTAGTTGAGAACCACCACCGGGATGCCGGTCTGTCTCTCCAGCTCCAGCGGGTCGGTTCCCGTGGACGAGAAGGTCTTGAAGATCACCTGGGGCTGTGGATCCAGGGCGGCGATGAGCTCCGGATTGTCGTGTCCCCTGAACTCGCCGAACAGGGGAAGCTGGGCGAACTGCGGATTGGCCAGGGCGTAGGGCCTGGCGTCGAAGCGGGGGCGCTGTCCCTCCATGTCATCTACGGCGACCACCCGGTCTTGAGCCTGGAGATAGGTGAGCAGGCGCAGGCTTCCCGCTCCGGAGCAGATCACGTGCTCCGGATTGCGGGGCACGGAAATCTCGCGTCCCAGCCCGTCCGCCACGATAATCCGCGTTCCGGGCTCAGCCGGCTGCCCGGCACCGCCCGCTTCCGTGGAACCTCCGGCGTAGCAGCAGAGGGCACCCAGAAAAACGAGAAAAAATGTCAAGAGGATACCGTGTTTCACGATGAACTCCGATGTGTAGTGTTACGAATTAAAAAAAAGTAACACCCATTATTAATTTTGTCAAGTACAGGTTCGGGCTTTTCTGCTATCATTGGGATGTAGAGGTCGTGATCCGGATGAAGAGCTGGCAGAACCGCTATATATGGTGCGCCGTCCTCGCCGTCGCCTTCGCCTATATCGAGAGCTCGGTGGTGGTGTATCTGCGCGCCCTGTACTATCCGCAAGGGTTCTGCTTCCCCTTGAAAGAGATGCCCCTGTTCGTCTACCTGACGGAGGCGGGCCGGGAAGTCGCCACGATCGTGGTTCTCGTCGCTCTTTCGCATTTGGCGGAGAGAACGCGCACGGGCCGTTTTTTTCTGTTCCTGTACTGCTTCGGTACCTGGGATATTTCCTACTACCTGTGGCTCAAGGCGCTTCTGAACTGGCCGGCCACCCTGCTCGATTGGGATGTACTGTTTCTCATTCCCCTTCCCTGGGTAGGTCCGGTCCTATCGCCGGTGCTGATATCCTTGCTGTTCATCGCCGCAGCCGTGAGCGTAAACCACCTCACCTCGAGAGGGCGATCCATTACCTTTCGTCGAGTCGATCGGCTGCTCTTCCTGGCGGCGGCGTTGATAATTGTCGCCTCCTACCTATGGAAAGCCGGATCGGTATTGGACCATGAGGTCCGCGGGGGCTATCCCTGGTGGCTGTGGAGTATCGGAGTCGTGCTGGGATCGGGGGTATTTCTTGCAGGGGTTTTTCGGAGTAAAAGAATAGGACAGGAATGAATCTACCGATCTTGATATTCGGGTACCCCGTCGTTACCCTGGGGAGGCGTTGAAATGACCACGATAATAGTGGCAGCCGTTGTATTCGTGCTTGCGGTGCTGATGACCATGACCGGCAGGGGAGGGGGAAACTTCTACGTGTTGGTTCTGGTCCTCGCCGGTCAGGCGATCCACCAGGCAGCCACCACCGGACAGTTCATACTTATGCTGAGCGCCGTCACCGCGATGCTCATCTTCCACAAGCATAAGCTGGTCGATTGGAAACTTGCGCTGGTGATCGACCCGCCTACCGATGTCATGGCATTCGCCGGAGGATATTTCTCCACCTACGTAAGCGGAATCACTTTGAAGTTTCTCCTGGCCGGATTGTTGATCCTGGCCGGTTTTCTGATGCTGTTGAAGGTCAAAGATCGGCCGATCGCCGACAGCAAGAGATTCGGATACTGGCATCGCCGCTACGGAGATGTGGAGTATGTGGTCAATCTCTGGATCGCGATCCCGATCACAGCCGCGGTGGGGCTGGCCGCCGGGGCGGTCGGAATATCGGGAGGATCGTTCAAGGTTCCGCTGATGGTGCTGCTGTGCGGAGTGCCGATGCGCATCGCCGTGGGCACGGCCTCTGCGATGGTGGCGGTTACCGCGTTGATGGGTTTTACCGGTCATGTCCTCAGCGGTCACTTCGACCCGCTCTGGGCAATTCCGGCCTCCTGCGCCGCCGTTGCCGGGGGAGTGATCGGGGGAAAGCTGGCCATAAAAACCAACCC
>Ga0315551_10001082_pt1 | contig 20986 bp, 18 predicted proteins | sample SalMarSW160290MG_FD_203678 | JGI IMG/M metagenome (GOLD analysis project Ga0315551, IMG submission 203678) | Salt marsh sediment microbial communities from the Plum Island Ecosystem LTER, Massachusetts, United States - Salt Marsh Sediment SW1602-90 ...
GGCAGGTATAAGGCCAAGACAACGACTAAAACAATTGCCCCGACGACAATTATCATAATAGGCTCAAGAAGCGAGGTAATAGTCGATATCAGGGCATCGACTTTTTCCTCATAGTAATCGGCGGTTGTATCGAGCGTTTTCCAGAGTGAGCCGCTTTCTTCGCCGGCACGGACCATTTTTATGACCATATTCGGGAAAAATCTCGCTACCTCCATGCTCAAAAAGATGCTTGTACCGCTGACGATACTCTCTCTGGTCTTTTTCAATGATGAGTTGATAACATCGTTGGCGGTTATCTCGGAGAGAATCTCGAAAGCTTCCAGAACCGGAACGCCGCCTCTGAGCAGATTGGACATGGTCCTGCAGAACGACGCGATAAAGGCCAGTTTTATCAGCCTTCCGAATAAAGGCACCCGAAGGAACAGTCTTGAACAGAGATAATGAAAGATTCCGGAGCTTCTATAGAGCATGACCGTTAAAATCATAATTAACAGTATTCCAGCTATTATGTAGAACCAGTTTCCGGCCAGTATATTATAGACGCCCATGAAGGCCTGTGTAAAGGCGGGCAGGTTCCCCGCGCCGAATTTCTCGAACATTACGGTGAATCGCGGAATGACCAGGGTCATAATAATTGTAACAACGACAATCACGAATCCGAATACGAAAGCCGGATAAGTCATCGCTTTTTTGACCTTACGTGCAAGCCTGTCCCGATCTGTGAAATATTCGGCCACCCGGCGAAACGACGACGCAATATTACCACCAGTCTCGCCGGCCATGATAAGCGAGCAGACAAGATTGTTGAAAACTTCCGGATGTTCCATCATGGTCTCGGATACGCTTTGACCTCTCTCGACTCGTTCGAGAATCTCGTGCAGAATTTTCTGTAGTCTTGCGTTATCCATGTCTTCGGCAATGGCTTCCAGGGATTCGACGATTGTAATACCGCCATCGACCATAGTTGTCAACTGCCAGAAGACGGCCGCTAATTCAGCGGATCGGATTCTCTGGAAGGCGGGCATCCTCAGTTTCTTCCTTTTGTTGATTGTTATAACATCGACAGAAACCGGCGTGCATTCCTGGCTCCGAAGCCAATCGAGAACTTCCGTCTCGGAGGCGGCTTTGGTCGTACCTTCCATTATCTGGCCTGAATAGTCCCGAGCAATATATTTGAATATAATCACTTCATATCCCTTGAATTTATATTCTCTTTTTATATCGGTATATTTCCAATATTTTACTTATTCTTTCTCAACAAAGGTTACGCTAAGTACCTCTTCTGCGGTAGTTAGTCCGGCCAAAACCCTACTTATACCACTTTCGAATAGGCCATTATATCCTTTTTTTCGGGAAATTTCACGAATTTTCGATTCGCCGGCGCCGTCCACGAGTTCTCTACGAATCTCCTTATCCATAGCAAGAAACTCGAATATCGGTAATCGCCCTAAATATCCCGTATGTCCGCAGGTGTTGCAGCCTGCGCCGTGATAAAAGACTATGTCTTTTGCCTTGTCCGGAGCAATTTTCATACGCCGAAGGGTTTCATCGTCTATCTGGACGGGCTCTTTGCAGCGTTCGCATATTCTGCGAACGAGCCGCTGTGCAATAACCATATTGACGGTCGAGGCCAGAAGGTACGGCTCTACGCCCATATAAATCATTCTGCTGAATGCGCTCGGCGCATCGTTCGTGTGAAAAGTGCTCAAAACCAAATGCCCTGTAAGCGAAGCCTTGATGGCAATATCAATAGTTTCTTTATCACGAATTTCGCCTATGAAGATAATGTCCGGGTCCTGTCTTAGAATCGCACGCAGCGATAAGGCGAAGTCGAGCTCGATTTCCGGTTTGACCTGGATCTGGTTAATTCCCCCGAGACGATATTCGACCGGGTCCTCAACCGTTGTAATATTTTTCTTCGGGTCCTTAATGTAATTAAGAGCCGAGTATAAAGTCGTACTTTTACCGCTGCCGGTCGGGCCGGTAACAATAATAATACCGTGCGGTCGCTTGAGATTGTCTTTTAATTCCTGCAGAAGCGACGGCTCAAATCCTAACTGGTTAAGGTTGTGGTTTATCGCAGCCGAGTCCAGGATACGCATAACGACTTTTTCGCCGTAAATGGTCGGGATGACCGAAACTCGAACGTCAATATCTCTGCCGGGCGCTTTTATTCGGAATCTGCCGTCCTGCGGAAGTCGGCGTTCGGCAATATCCATTTTTGAAAGGATTTTAATTCTGGTCGATACGGCCGCCTGCATCTTTCGCGGCGGCGGTACCATGTCGCGAAGAACACCGTCGATTCTCATGCGGACTACCATTGAATTTTCCTGCGGCTCGACGTGAATATCGCTTGCCCGGCTTTTGACCGCCTGCCTGAGCAGAAGGTCGACAAATCGAATCACGGGGGCCCTTGTTGCGGCTTCTTCCACGCTTATATCCGCTTCCAGGGTGTCTTCCATCAATGCATCCTGCTCGGCTTCCTCGTCATCTACTTCCAGCTCCACAAGGTCACGAAGGCTCTGCTCATCGACGTCGGAACCGTGATAGACAACTTCCAGTGCATGGTTAATATCGCGAAGCGAGCTAAGTACGGGCTTAACCTCGCGACCGGTTTTTAAGGTGATTGTATCGGTCGCGATAATATCGAGCGGATCGGCCATGGCCACCGTAAGCCTGTTTTCATGTTGGCCGATTGCCACAAGAGAAAACCGCTTGGCTATGGCTTCCGGGATAAGGCGGGCCGCGTTCATATCTATTTCGCTTACATCCAGTTGAACGAACTCTGTTGAGAGATGTTCGGCCAGAGCGCTTTTAACCGCATCGTCACTGAGCATTTTGAGCCGTATTAATACTTCTCCGAGACGTCCGCCGCGGTTACGCTGCTCGTTTAACGCCTCTGTTAAATCTGTGTTATTCAACAGCCCTTTGGATAAGAGTAACTCACCAAAGCGCATGTTTGACTTCTTTTCGCTTGTCCGTGATGTATCACCCGATGTAATCATTTCGTTCCTCCTACGATTCCGGTTGCGCAAGGTTCGTTGGTTTCATTAAGCCGTTCAACCAGGGCGTGGTTCAATTTGTTATCACAGGATTTGAACCTATTACCTTTTAGAGATTCTGAGATCGAATAACCGAGGCATGTAGGTAAAGAAAGAAAACTACCACCCGCCACCTGCAGCATTCTTGAATGCCGAATTACAGGTAACGATAGTGACGTTAACACTGACAACAAATCTGTTTTCCTTAACAGCATCTTTTTTGCCCCCCCTAATGATATCGTTCAAAACTACACTGCCCAATATCTGTCATTACCCTTCTGCGCATAGTCAAAGGGTAATCTTCTCCCCTGAACAATGTTGTTATTATACAAAAATGGAAACAAAACGTCAAGGGAAAATAAGTCTTATCAATACTGATATGACTGATTAATGTAGGGAATTGAACATCACGGCAAAAAACAGAAATTCAGATTCTTAGTTCCGATAAACAAATGTTTATTAGGGCTGAAATAATAAATGTAACTTTTTTTAATATCGGCGAAAGTGAAGTTATGTCCGATATAATTGGGCGTAACTATGTCAGTTACGCGTGTATCTGATTGAAATTGTTATTGAAGAGAGTCTTAAAAATTTTTAATAAAATCTGTAATGTCACCAAAGACTAATGATTTAGCTCATAGTTATTGTATATAGATAGTAGTTTAATCCTGAATGGTTGTATCGTATCGAACACCGTAGGGAACAGGCACGGGAACCGGAACGGTTGTGCCATGTTCACCCGCAGTTTGTCTTGAAGAGTCAACGGCGACGAAGGCCGTATATGAAGACATCAAACCGTATTCAAGAGCAACCTGTTTAATTTGTTCGGTTATATCGGAATTATTGTCGTAAACAGCCTGATTGGCAAGGGTCTCAATCTTTTTGCGGGCCCATACACAGGCGATGCCCGTGTGAGTGTCACCCGAATCTCTGAGGTTAACGGGTATAACTATTTCCTGGTCTAAGTTGCCGACTTTGCCGGTTACGCGAATTGTCGTGTTGCGTTTACCTTCGAATCTGCCGGTAAGAATCACAGGTCTGCCGACGAACAAATCGGGAATCCTGCCGGGATAAACATCGGCGACCTTCAGGTTGCCCCAGTCAATTGCCACATCGGCCAGCGCGGGATGGCTGATGCGTTCGTAGAATAAATCAATTGTTTCCACGGCGCTTTCATCAAGACCTATATAAGCAACGGCTCCCTTTCCAAGCTTGGCCATCCTGTCGAGCAGGTATCGATTAACGGATGAACCGACGCCGAAGCTGAAAATTCGACTGGCGCCGAGGCGATTATGAATTTCGGCGAGAATTTCTGATTCGTTGCCGATATAACCGTCGGTCATAAATGATACCAGGCGAAATCTTTCAGGGTCATGCGGGAAATCCAGGGCCGCCCTGATACCTTCAATCATCATTGTACCGCCGCTGCCTTCGAGGGATTCGACGTACTTGAGTCCTTTGCGTATATTTTCCGGGGTTGCAGGCAGGGGATTTGGTCCGAGCTGGGATGCATTGTTGGAAAAGCGGATCACCTGAAACGTGTCGTTCGGCTGTAGCTGTTTTAGAGCGCGAGTTATGGCGTCCTTTGCTTTTTCAATCGGTTTGCCGTGCATGCTTCCGGAACAATCCAAAACGAAAATCATCTCCATAGGAGAGCGTTTGAGATATGAAAGGTTCTCCGGCGGATATAACATCAGCGTAAAGAATCCGCCTCGATTATCGCTATGGGTGACGAGGGCGGATTTGACGGTCTTGCCTGCAACCTTGTAACGAAGGACAAAATCCTTGTTGGGGATACTATCGAGACTGCTGAGCTTGACAGTCCGTCTTTCGGGAGTGATTGTGCTGTTATTTATGACATGGCTGGGACAGGTAATATCTTCAATAACCAAACCGGCATCTATATCGACGGCAAGAGAAATGTCATGTCCGCTGCGCTGCCCGGGTTTTAGATATTGGACCTCGGTCTTCTGGCCGGAGATTCCAGTCTTGCCGTGCGCGACGGCGCCGACACCGTCTGTATAGCCGGCAGGGTTGAATCGCGGCCCAACGACCATTGGGAATACGAATTCATACCAGCCGTCCACATAAGCTAAGGTATTGAAGTATTTGATATTAACGTCAATTTGCTTGTTCGGCTCGATATTCGCAACCTTTTGTGTGAATATGTTCGGCCGTTCCTGCGTCAGAAGTGAAGCGACGTATCCCTGATTTCTGGCCTCACGGTAAATTCTTTCCGCTTCCTGTCGTTCGCGGATGATGCCGCGAATCTTACGCTCTCCTATTATCATTATAAATTCGTTAACCGCTGCGTTCTGCGGCAGCGGAAAGACATATACCGCATCAATCTTTTCATTGTAAGGATTAGAAAACTGCTGCGTCACTTCCACTGTGGCGATATAGCCGCTGATTTGACCTTTTACATCGGTATGCTTGAGCGGCAGGGGAATTTCCTTTTCCTCTTCGGGCAGCTTGGCCAGCATCGCACCTGAACCGGGAGTATCCTCATCGGTCACAATCCCGCCGGTCTCAGCTTTTGCGATTACCCATATCTCATCCGCAGAGACATTCAGCAATTCCGCAGGGATTTGTCCCTGTGGAACAGGATATATTTGGCCGGCTAATCCGGCTTGAATTTTTCTTATAGGTGCAAGACTGCTCGTTCTTCTGCTTCTTTCTGCTGTACTATCGCTGGTGATGCCCATACCTGAGTAGTCATGTCCCCTTCTTCTGTTTGAAAGATCACTCTCTCTCGATTGAGGACCGGTAGTGTATGGTTCGCCGGCTATTGATCTAACGGACGAAACCGATTCTCCATTAAGAACACCATCAGGTTTGTCCTGTGACGTTATTACAGAAACGCTTCGTTTTTCATTTTCCTTTTCTTGCATTAGCTGACTTAGAAATTCATCCCGTGTTTTCAATGAGTCATCTGTGACTTGCGACGACGGCTCTGATTTGTCTTCCTGTCGAGATGAGCAGCCTGTGATGAAATAACCGATTAGTGTTGTTCCGATTAAACCTAAGAGAATTGATGTAATGAATATTTTCTTTTTCACTTTTGCTCTCCTTTTTCGAGTGTGATTTTGGCGGGAATTTCATTTCCATTTGCATCGGCGGCGACGGTAAGATCCGCTTCGTATTCCGGGTCGGCGTCGCCGATGATTTGCAGTTGGATAGATGTGATACGGGTCCGGCCTTTCGGCAGGTTTTTATCTGTGCTGAAAGCTGCAATGATTATTCTGTCATTGGCCAGAGCGGCAGGGTCATAGTATGGCGGCTCATTAAAAGCCGGGTGCTCGCCGTTTTCGATGCCGACGATTTTGACCTGACCGGCGGTTGCTTTTAGCTCGAATTGATAAGCCGCTAAAGCCTGATTGCCAGTATCGAGATAAATATGCAGCGGTGCAAAACGTACTTTTTGCCGAACAGCGGTTTCGTATTGGTCGGACTGTTGGGCGAGAACCGGAACAATTAAACATATACTGATTAGGATGATTACCATTATTGTTCTCATTATAGAACTCCTTTATCCAGACGGACGGCGGCCAGGGCAATAAAATCGACATCGCCCCGATTGACAAGGCCATCGCCATTCATGTCGAAATTTGCATCAACATTTGCAGTCGATTCGATATGGCGGGCTAATTTGAAGGCGTCGAGTATATCCACACGGCCGCTTTGGTCTATATCGAAACTTATGGTTTGGGCAAGATAAGTCGATGGAGCCTGTGTTTTAGGTTTCTTTGAAAGGTCCAGACTAAATGCCAATAAAATGACCGCCGCAGTGGCTGCAACTGTACCGATCCGACGGATAATCCTGTGTCGCCTTTGTCGGCCGAATATCTTGCCGGAGGCTTTATCGAGTATTGCCCTGTCGATTTCCGGGGGAACTGTGTGTCGTGGTTTGAACAGGTTGCCCAGGTCTGTCTTAAAATCATCAGAAACCCGCGAATTTAGGTTATCATCGAATTGTCCATTTTTTCTTGTCATAATCGTTGCTCCGGTACTTTAAGCAAATAGAGAAGTCCAAAAGTTCCGGATTTTTGAAAAAATTTCAAAAAACTTGTCCTGAGCGCGGTCGAAGGATTGGCTTTGTTTGGGTTTGTTTTTACTAAGTGTCCAAACGCTCATTATTGCGATAATCCCTTGTTAATAATGTACTTATTTCGATTTGACTTTTTTGTAATTGGGTTTGTTTTTCATTTTTTCTTCTGCCTTCTGCCTTCAGTTTTCCGTCTTCCGTCTTAAAATTGGTTTTGTTTTTTCAAATTAGGGTGAATTTGTCGAATGTTCTCTACATTTGTCGAACATTTCTTTTTTAGAACCCACCAATTGCATTGCCGAGCTAAATATTTGAAATTAGACATTCGATATTCGAAAATGATTTGATTCCTCCTCTGAATCCCGCCCCTTTGATTGCTATATGTTGTTGTATATCAACTACTTAAGAATCCATTCTATTTGTTAGATAAATAATATATTAAATGCCGTCTTCTGGCAATGAAATTCCGGAAAAATGTGCATGGTCGAATGAATTGACCGCCGAGGCCTTATTTTATTCGAGAAAATATTTACGTGTTCGATTGTCCTGACGCAGCGCTTCTAAAGCTCGATGTAAACTGGATTTAACCGTACCTAAAGCGATATTCAGAGCTTCGGCGATTTCCTTCAGGCTCATATCATCGACGAACCGCATCAGAAGGACCTCCCGCTGCTCCTGCGGCAGAACATTCAAAACAGCAGCTAATTCCGAGCGATATTCTACAGGATCTTTTGATATTGGAGCGGGAAATTCATTCAAACTATCTTCATCGGACTGCAATAGGCGGTTTTTCCGGTGGATATTTAAGGACAAATGTTTAACGACCGGGTACAGGAAGGTCGTCATAGAGGCCTTAAGAGAAAGGTTCGGGAATTTGCCCAATAGATATATAAATGTTTCCTGGAGTACATCGAGTGCATCCTGACGGTTGCCGGTAAAGCGCCAGGCCAGATTGTAAACCCAATCTCGGTATCGATAATAAAGGGCATCGAAAGCTTCCGCATCACCTTTATTTATAAAATCAATCAGTTCCCGGTCTGATTCCATTTGGAATATCCCGCTGCTAACAGACAATAGCACAAAAACGCCGTTTTTTTTCCTGAGTAAAGTTTAGCCTTTTGAGGATGTCTTTTCAATAGATTAAGACGTTCTATACTGTACTCTGGTGCACTGGATTCTAAGGAAAAATTCTTTTTCCAGGATAAAATATCATGGCCGGGAGTAAGAAACACCAAGTTTTATGGGGTATTTACATAAAAGATAGTGAGAAGATGTAAAAATGAGGATTGATATGTGATTCTTGCAATTTTACCTAAAGTGATATTGCGTGCCTGCCGATATTAAAATAGCTCAAAAGAAATGATATTTTCTCCCCTCCGGAAAACATCGAGTAAGAGAAGAATACTCGATGTTTTCTTTTTTTTAAATCCTAAAAGAACAACAGCCGTAAATGCCAATATTTTGCTACCATTCGCTTGCAGATAATAAGGTGGTGTCAAGATATTTTCATACTTTTATAGAATTTATTAAGGATATACAGCCATTTGTATCATTTACATAGATAAAATGTTTTCAAGATTATACTTCTCGATTATCCTTTTGAATAATTTGATTTGTTTTCTGGGATTATAATATCCAATATTTTGAACTAATGTAATTAAGTCTTTTGCTTCCTTTGCAATATCAGGGTATCGTTCATCAAACCATAGTAAAAATTCGTTTTTATCCTTGTTTGTTTTGTCGCACACTACTTCCCATTCAAGTATTTTACCAACGTAGTTGAAAATCCAATGCACCCTGCCAATCGGGTTAGTTGGTGAGTTTGGAATATTACTAAGTTGGCGGAATGTTTCCTCTAGTTCAGTTTCGTAATCTTGTCGTAGATCAAAGCCGTAGACTTTTAGTCTTGAATTAACAAGAGGATCATGGATCATACTGTTGAGGGACGAAGATACGGTTTCATATTGTACCATTGCTCCTGTATTAACGAAACCTTCGTAGTCAAGTACAAGATGTTGTAGTTCATGAGCAATTTTCATAGCATTTTCTAATATGGCAGGAACACGTCTCAGCCGGATAACTTGTGTTCCATTCGATAGTCTTGTACTCCTGTAGTCTATTCCTACTGGCAAAGATAGATCTCTAACCCAATTTAATGGCTTTGTTATTTTTCTTCTTTCGGCACTATAAAAAGCACTAAACTCCGGGGACGATTTGAGTAATTCACTAATTACAAAATCTTCGGGGAATGTAGGCCAGGGAATTATATCAGTTTGTTGCTTTTTCTGCATACAACAAGCTTTGTACTTTTTGCCACTACCACAAGGGCAAGGATCATTCCTGCCTACTTTAACCATAATTCACAAAATATTTCGTTGTCTTTTTTTAATGTCCAGATATGTATTATATGGTTTCCTGATAAGATCAAAGTATTAAAAAGTTTTACGTCTTTCTGCTTTTGTTAAGCATTATTTCTTCTGTTCAAAACCTGAATCAGTCCTATGATCAACATTGCGATACTTGCACCGAATAAGAGACAGGAGAATAATGCATTGGTTAAAATAGACGCTCTAACCTTATTCCAATTATTCAGCCGGACAGAAACATCGCCGGAGACAACGGGTCTTTGATCATCGTTGTCATTCGCGGCCAGAAGCGTACCTTCGGAGATGTGCTTTTGAATGGTTTTGCCGCTGATAGATAACTCGAAGGACTCTTCGGTTTCATCAATAGTTAGGGGCATTGTCCTCGCAGTCCACCAGATATCCTGATTTTGACCAAAGGCACGAAATAGCTGAACGGCGAGATTACCCCCGCAAGTAAAAGAACCGATGATGCCGATAATAATCAATGCATTCAACCTCGTCTTTCTCATATTGTTAATCCTTTGCTTGCCAACTATGTATTATATGTTTTCCTGATAGGCTCCTTTAACTGGATCAGGGTGCTAAAAGCTTACGTCCGCCTGCTTATGCTGATTAAGGTAAGAGTTTTTTACGAGATGTCAAAACATATAACAAGGAAAAAGTAAAAAGGCAAAACTCAAAAAAATGCTCAAAGCCGCATAGAGGCGAAGGCACAAAGTTTTTTCAGCTCTGTATTTTTGTGCTTCTGTTCCTTCGTAAACTTTACACTTTTAACTTTTTACTTTTAACTTTTTTGAAACTTACCACTGGGCTTCGATGTAGGGGCCTGCCGGTCCCTCTGGTATCTTTTTCGGTCTTGACTTTAGAATAGCTTCTGCGAGGGCAATGTCGCTCTGTCGGGTGATTTTAATATTAGATGAATCAGTCTCGACAATTGATACTTTTTGCCCTAATGCTTCGATAAGCTGAGAGTCGTCACTGATTGTGCCGGCATCGAGATTTCTAAGATTTTCGTATGCTTTTTTGAGCAGGCCGGCGGCGAAAACCTGCGGCGTTTGGGCCTCGTAAAGGCCGTTTCGGTCAACAGTTTTTGTTATCACATTATCTTTGACTTCTTTTATAGTCGCCGTGACAGGGCAGGCGGGTATCGCGGCTTTAGTTTTTGCCGCTGCAGAGATTACCTTCTCGATTAGTTCGGAGGTTGCACAGCATCGGCAGGCGTCATGGACGGCGACAAGGTCGATGCTATCTTTGATAAGGTCAAGCCCTTTTTGGACGGTATCGAAACGCTCTGCGCCGCCTATGAAGATCGAGACATTGAAGAATTTCAGGTTTGGTCCCCATTTGACGTTAACAAGCTCCTGGTCCTCGGCGGCGATACCTACAAGAATCTGTTTGACGTCGTTGCGATCGGCGAAAAGTTCGACACTTCGCAGAAAAACCGCCCGCCCGGCAACATCGACGAAGACCTTCTTTCTTTTTCCGCCGAATCGACTGCCGGCCCCGGCGGCGCATATTATTGCAGCAACATTTTGACTCATATCAAAGGTTCTTTTAAATTTCCTTAAATTTACCTTTTTCCCTTGTCATGCCTGCACCTGCTTTCGCAGGTGTAAACTTGTCCCCGCAAAAGCGGGGAGCAGGCATCCATTTCAAAAGATTCATATTCTGGATTCCCGCATTGCGCGGGAATGACAAGTTGAAGAGTTATTACGATCCCAGCTTCTCTATCATTTCATCCACTTCTTCGGCCCCTTTATCGTAGAACTTCTCTTCGTCCGGGGCCAGGTGCTTGAGCAGTTTGAGAAACTCGCCTGCATGAACTCGTTCTTCATCGGCGATGTCTATCAGGACCTCTTTTGCCAACTTATCGTCTGTTGACTCGGCCAACTGCATATAGAGTTGAACGGCTTCGAATTCGGCTGCGACCATAAAGCGTATCGCGCGAATCAATTCCGATTTCGTAACGTTACGATCTGCTTTCATTCCTGAAAATGGACTACCAAATTCCGGCATAATAAACTCCTTTCAAATCTCATTCAGTTATAATCCATTGAATATAAACCACAGGCCGCCGGTTTTTCAATAATCAACTTAGAAGATAATGAAATTATTCTGATTTTATGGTGTCTGGGGGCCTTTATTCTCTAAATAGCACGGCTTCCCGTTCGAACCACTTGGTACAAAACAAGAGCAAAGCGCCAGCAATAACCACGCTTGAGCCGAGAATGGCAAAGAGCATATTATAGTTCATAGTGCCTTTTATAAGCTCTTTGATTGCAAGCGAGATATTCGTGATTGGCACCATAGCCCAGTACCAGTCGAGCTTTACCATCGGAAGCATAGCAATAAAGGCCGGTATGATTGCCAGTAAATTGAGTGGGCCGCAATACGAGCTGGCTTCTTTGAAACTTTTGGCGTAAATGGATATACTTAATAACAATGAAGCGAAAATTGCAGCGGTCGGGATCAGCATCGTTGCGATTAGTACCAGGTCAACCACACTTATCGAGGCGAAAACGTTATGCAGTTCCAGTTCGCCCGGGATTTGCTTCACTTTTATCGTCAACATTATTCCAATGCTTGTAATACTCAGTAATGCCGCGGTCACGCCTGTCGTGAAGACGACGAAGAATTTGCCGAGTACTATCTGATAGCGCTGGATCGGCGCCAGCAGAAGTGTTTCCAGTGTCCCGCGTTCTTTTTCCCCGGCGCCGAGGTCTATCGCCGGATACATTGACCCCATCAGGCAGAAGATAATGAACAAATAAGGGAGCATCCCTCCCATACGTTCGCCGAGTATCTCCCGCATATTGGCTGTGCCTTTTTCTTCGATGGTTATCGGATTTATAAGATTCTCCTGTTTTTCGAGAGATTCCAGGCCGAGGCTTGCCAGTCGATTCGCCCGCAGCCGATTGCCGACTTGTTTGATAACGTTACCCGCACGATTCCTGACCATACTGGTGACCGAGGCGTTGTTATAGTAAAGCTTCACGGAAACCTGTTCGCCGTTTTCGAGTTGTTCCCGGGCTTTTTCCGGTATCATAAGAGCGAATTTAATTTCGTTCTGTTCGATTGCGGGTGCTATTTCTTCCTGGCTTGAGAGAGTGACTTTCCTGAATCCCGTTTCTTCGGTGAATTCTTCGGCTAACTCCGGCAGATATTCGGCGCCGAAGACAGCAAAAGAGAGAATCTCGGTCTTGGCTTTTTCTTCGGCCTTTATCATGAATCCAATCAGAAGATTCATCAACAGCGGCACTAAAACGGTCGGCATGACCAGCATGAATACCAGCGTTCTCCTGTCACGCAGGACCTCTTTCATTTCTTTGAGGTAGATTGTGAGGATATTAAGCTGCATTTGAATCCTTCCCCGGGGCAACCAGTGCCAGAAACGCCTTGTCAATACGAGCCTGTCCGGTCGTCGAATGCATCTTTTCAATACTTCCTTCGAAACAAACTTGTCCTTTGTTAAGAACGACAATCTTATCGCAGAGCCTGTCCACTTCGTGCATGTGATGTGTGCAGAAAATAAGCGTCTTGCCCTGGTCTTTGCACGATTCAATGAATTTCAAAATAGCTTCCGCAGCAGCCACATCGAGCCCGGTGGTCGGCTCGTCGAACATGATTATATCAGGCTCGTGGATAAGCGTGCGGGCGATTGATACTTTCTGCTTCATACCGGAAGATAGCGAATCGTTACGTTTGTCGGCGAAATCGGTCATATCCAAAGCGCGGAAGAGTTCGTCCATACGCTTATGAAGTCTGGAAGAATCCAGACCATGCAGCTTGCCGTAATATTTGATCATCTCGCGGGCGGTCAGGCGGCCGTAAAGACCGGTATTGTCGGAAAGAAAACCGATTCTTTTTCGTACTTCAAGGGGATTCTTTACTAAATCAACGCCGTCAAACATGGCTGTCCCCGCGCTTGGTTTCAGGGCGGTGGAGAGCATACGTAAAAGAGTTGTTTTTCCCGCCCCGTTCGGACCGAGCAGCCCCAGGATAGAACCGCTTTCGGCGCAGAAACTTACATCTTTAACAGCTAAAAACTTCCCCCCGCTACCGAGCCTTTGTAATAATCCAAGAAGATTTCGGGCCTTTTTCCTGCGTTCTTTGAAAGACTTGCTCAATCCACAAACTTTTATCATAATCCTTCTTGTTCTTAATTAAATTTAATATTCAATTCCGCGCCTTGCAGGCTGTCCTTTTTCAAACGGGTGCTTGATGTTTTTCATCTCGGTCACCAGGTCGGCCATTTCCATTAATTCTTTGGGAGCGTCCCTGCCGGTCAGTACAATTTCAACTCCGGGAGCTCTTCTATCAATAATGCGCTTGATGTCTTCAAATTTTGCAAGATTTTTAGAAAGGCAGAAAATAATTTCGTCCAGTATCAGGACATCGTAAAATCTTTTTTCCGCCGTTTCGGCGATTCTTTGAAGAGCTTCCCTGATTGCGGCTTGTGTCTTAGTGACAGATTGCTCGTCTGCTAATGATTTCGACATGTCCCAGGGTACATCAAGTGCTTCTGTCCTGATTCTTACTGCACCCAGTTGTAGCGCGAAACGTTCGCCGATATCAAGAGACGGCGGTTTCAGGAATTGATAGATCAGAACTTTATTTCCCTGCCCGGCGGCACGCAATGCCAGTCCGAACGCGGCGGTTGTCTTGCCTTTGCCGTCTCCCGTATATATCTGAACGAGTCCTTTTTCCAGCATAGTTTTTTCAGCATGTATTTCTTAAATTAAAATTTCATTTATCAGCACCACCCCGATCGGGTAAAAGCGAAAAATCCGGGATTATTTTTTATCGGATTCCTTAGTTTGGTTTTCGGATGAATTTTCAGGAAGTTCGCCGGTAATTCCGGAAGTAGGGCTTTCCAGGATTTGTATATCCGTTGTGTATTCCGGATAGGAGAGTGAAAAAATCTTTTTGAAGGCCAGTTTCGTTTTGTCCCGAAGCAAATCCAGCACATAAAATTCTTTGACGTTTTGAAGGGCGTTGTTCCTGGCCTCATCGTCGAGAGAAAGCACTTCATCGGAACTAAAATCCTGAATGATATCGACTTTCCAGGGGACATTTTCCGCCTTTTCCAAAGGCAGTTTGTAAAACTTCCTGTTATATATTTCACAACTGAGGATTCGCGGGCTCGGCAGGGCGATCCGGATTATATTTTGTGAATCTTCAACAGTATAATCCATCTGGTCCAGGTCGAAGCCGACCTTAAGCTTGGCCGTATATCTCAATAATCCTCTTTTCCAGCGGACAGTGATAAGATTGGTCTTCTTTTCTTTAATCTCCGCGACACCCTCGGTTATATATTCGAGGACCGCTAATTCCGCTATGGCCTGGATGGATTTAATAAGGAAGGTGGTTGTTTTCGATTCGGCTATGGCTTTTGGAGCGAGTTTTCTGCCGAGAATGAAGGCCAGGACACCTATAATAAGAACGCCTGTAATGGAAATTGCATAGTACCACATTTATATGAATCCTTTCGCTTATATTCTTTATTGACAACACAATAACCACAAGCTAACGCAGCGTCAAAATAAAAATGCACGGCCTGAAAGATGTGGATTGCGAAATTTGGGTCGGAGATTTCAAATTGTGCGAATTTGCTTGCAATGCGGAAATGTATTATGTAAATTACAGCCGTTTTGGCGGCGTAGCTCAGTTGGTTAGAGCATGGGATTCATAAGCCCAGGGTCGTTGGTTCGAATCCAACCGCCGCTATTGCCGATTCGCCCAGGCGAATCGGTAAATCCTAAATCCGAATATCGAATTTCGGATTCTCGATTTTGCCCCCATCGTCTAGTGGCCTAGGACGCCGGGTTCTCAACCCGGTAACAGGGGTTCGACTCCCCTTGGGGGTATTTTTTTTATTTTCTATTTACGATTTACTATTTGCTATTCCGTTGTCCCGAACTTGTCCGTCGTGGCTCAGCCATATTTCTTTCTCAGCCCGCACGTATGAATTCTATATTACCCGTATCCATTGTGAGGCGCCATGCTCTCTCATATTCACCTCATTGGGCGTGATACCCAAGCCGGGGCCATCCGGTACTGCTGCAAATCCATCATCAAATAACGGCTTTTCGATACCGTCAATCACGCTATCAAACCAATAGTACGCTCCATTATCAAGGTAGTGAAATTCCAGAGCAAGAAAATCCGGGATGCCCGCAGCAACATGAAGGCTCGCTATAAACGAGAACGGCCCACCCGAGCAGTGTAACGCAGTGAGAATACCCCTCTCATACGCGTACATGGCGGCAAGCCTGGGCTGGTGAATCCCTCCGAAAGTGGCTTGATCAGGGTGAAAAAAATCAATCCCACCTTCATCGGCCAGCGGCTGGAGCTCACTGAGGCAATACATGTCTTCTCCTGTAAGAATCGGCATATCGGTACCGGCTGTGACCTGCGCAAGCTGTTCGGGATACCACCATTGGATAATATCTTCCATCCATCCACCGGTCATGCCCTGACAACTCGGATCAGACATAGCATCGGCAAGTTTAATGGCAGATTCAATATCGAGGTTAGTGTTACTGCCCCATCCTTGATAATGATCGGATGCCAGAGGATAATCAGGACCAATCAGGCTTCGATATAATTGAGCGTAATTTACAAATTTTTCAATACCCGAATCATAGATAGTATAGCACGGGTAGGGATAGCCGCTTATGTTTTGTTGGACGTAATCAACATTTCGACGACATAGTTGAGAAAGATACATATCCGCCTTAAACCATTTAAATCCCAAATTCAGACGGGTCTCGACGTATGGCGCCAAAGTGGAGGCATTCTTCTGATCAGTATCGATATATATTTGGATTTTATCGTTGAGCTTAGGGCCGATGAGTTTCCATATCGGAACGTTATACACTTTGCCGGTAATGTCCCAGCAGGCCATCTCAATAGCGCACATTGCTCCTGAACGCCGAGGTATGTCGTACATATAGCTGGGGTCGTGCGGGTCGTAATAGGCCAGGATCGCATCGTTAGTCGCATTGAAAACCTTGTCAACCTGAGTCGGATTCATCCCTATAATGGTTGACTTGAGGCGTCTCAGATCAATTTCAGCATTGCTTTCTCCATTCCAGCCGTGAGCCCAACTGTCGACATCACGGCATTCTCCGTATCCCGAAATCCCTTTATTCGTATCGAGACGAATAATAACACCACCCACATCGAGCTTCGTCTTATACATATCAGTGATATATATGCCATTTTCGCCGGGGGTTATTGCAGCCCTGGCGAAATCGAATGGACCCATTATGCCTGTAATCCCTGCTGCTCCGACAGTTGCTCCAAGCCTACGCAGAAATTCGCGCCTGCCCATGAATGAGGGGCCAATTTTTGCTCCGGTGGTGTTACGCATAAATGGTATCCTTTCTTGTGTGGCTATTAAAACTCCGGTTTAATGGTTCCACCTTCTAAAGCACCAGCAGTTATTGTAAAATGATTAATATCTTCCAGATTCAGTCGCCAGATACCTTCACTTGTCCCTGCAAAGATGTTATTGCTTGTTGCGGCCAGGGACCAGACACGGGTGTTGGTGGGCATCCCTGAACTGACTGAAGTCCAGGTTAGGCCGTTGTCGACCGAGAAGTAAACTCCGTTGCTATCGGTCCCGGCAAAGAGTAAATTATTTGCAGCGAGGAGACAATTTATATTCTTAAGGCCGGAACTGTCTGCCGACCAGCTAATACTATTAACGTCGGATACCCGGCTCGTATCATTAACGTCTGAAACAAAAACACCATCCTTCAAGGTTACTGCAAACAATTTGGTGTCCACCGCCGTGAGATGAGAAATGTGCGTATCAGTAAGGCCGGAATTGACTGCAGTCCAGCTTGTTCCGCCGTTTGTCTTAATAAAAACACCATCGCTGGCACTACCTGCAAAAATGGCGATTCCATTCGAGAAGATAGAGGTAATACGAGCGTTCGCCGGTATTCCTGCGCTTACCTCGACCCAGGTATTGGCATCGTCTATAGATGATTCATAAATATCTCCCGTTGCACCAGCAAAGAGTATGTTATCAATCATCGCAATAGACCAGATGGCAGTATCCGCGGGTATTCCAGTGGGTACGAAAGGTTCCCAGTATGTATCGTTAAACGTGCATCGATAAAAACCATTCCAGGTGCCGGCAAGGATGTTGTTGTTCCATATTACAATGGATAAAATGTCAACGTCATTATCTGTGGAACTGATCTGAGTCCAGTTTGTGCCGTTGTCATCGGTAAAAAACATACGACCGCCATTAAGACTGTCCCATATCCGGGCAAAAACTATGTCCTGGTTAGTGTAGAGATCGAAAAAACTGTTGCTTTCCGGCCAGTTTGTCTGTACCCATTGCGGATATGCTGATGTCGTGAGGACAATCAGTATGAACATGCTTAACGACGTGCGAACCAGGTTCTTTTTCATATAAGTCCCTTTCGAGTTACTCACGTCTACTAAAAGAGCGGACAGAAAAAATAGCCGCGTTTTTCGAAGCGATTTTCCTATCAGACCGTCCTTGGTTTTTGAGAAAATACAATATACTGACTTTCCTGGAAACCTGTTATATTCTAATATAAATAAGTGTCTGACGTCAATAATAATTTCCCTTAATGACAGTTATTTTTACCTCGATATGATAGGAACATGACGATTGAAACACCTTGCCCCCATCGTCTAGTGGCCCAGAACGCCGGGTTCTCAACCCGGTAACAGGGGTTCGACTCCCCTTGGGAGTACTGTCGGCTCGATGATACAGATAATCAAATCTGATTTTTCAAGCTATTGTGATGCGCTTGCTTCTACTTCGTCTATAGACTTCGGTATTTCAGGGCCGAGAACACGACAGCCGTTATCGGTTACCAGGACATCGTCCTCGATTCGAATGCCTCCGAAATCCCGGTATTTTTCGAGTTTGCCATAATCTATAAAATCGGAAAGCTTGTTTTGTGCATTCCATCGGTCAATTAACTGGGGAATAAAGTAAATACCCGGCTCGACGGTAAGGACGTAGCCGACCTCCAGAGCTTTCGCTAATCTGAGCCACTGCCAGCCGAATTCCATCCTGCGTTTGATTTGGTCTGTATAGCCGACGTAATCTTCTCCGAGAGCTTCCATATCGTGTACATCAAGACCGAGCATGTGCCCAAGCCCGCACTGAAAAAATAATGTATGTGCACCGGCGTGAACCGCTTCTTCCGGCGATCTCTTTATAAGTCCCAGGTCTTTCAGGCCGGATACAAGATTTATACATGCAAGCTGATGGATTTGCCTGAACTCTGTCCCATGTTTGATAGCTTCGATGGCACTCGCCTGAGCTTTTAGCACAATCTGGTATATTTCCCGCTGCTGTTGGGAGAATCTGCCGCCGATCGGGATTGTTCTTGTTATATCGCCGGCATAATGCAGCGGTGATTCGGCCCCTGAATCGTTCACCGCAATGTCACCTTCTCGCATGAGATTATCGCAGCTAATGTTGTGAAGTGTTTCGCCGTGTATCGAGAATATAATGGGAAAAGCCGGCCGTACACCTCTGGATATCGCTATGACCTCCATAATCCCGGCAATCTCTCTCTCGTAGATTCCCGGTTTTGATTTGAGCATGAAGAGATCCCCGAAGGTCATTTGGTATTTTCTCATTCCACTTCGATCTTCTTCTGTTCCATCACGATGTCCGGCACTTCCCAATCCTTTTGATCCGTTAGCTCCTTGAAAGCCCGGCGGAAGAGTAGAACCACCTTCACATTGATCTCGCTCTCAGTCTGAGCGTCGAATGTGTAGGTTGAAGTGTCAGTGGCAAAGGCGGCCAGCCGATTGTCACTGAGGACGCGGGTGGGGTTCCAGTAAGCACCGCTGGGAGAGATACCAGTCCATAATTCCTCCAAGACCTTGGCGAAACCCTTGCCCGGCAGGCTGGCATAGTAGCCATACGCGGGCTCGCCTACGCCACCCCACTCAGGCACCGTGGGACCATCAAGTTGGGTCAATGAGTTGCCATCGGCATCGGTGGCGTTGACTATTAAGATAAGATGGCGAAGTGGTGAGTCAGTGGGTATGTGGTGGCCGGTCTGGTCGTTGGTGATGACCACCTGGACGACAAGGGTCCCGGACTCTAATGTGGCGGTAGCTGTCATTGTAACTGCGTTTTGCAAAAGCTCTTCATCCATCGCGCCGGGCATGAGGTGGCTGAAGATGCGGTTGGGATCGCGATACAATCCTCCGTTTTCAGGAAAAACGAAATAGTTGTAACCGGCCACTGGCATATGGCAATCCTGGCAGGTCTTGCCGTTTTCAGTGTCGCTGTAAGGGCTTTCCAGCCACTCACCAAAGGAGTTATAGATCACCGTATCCCAGAATACTCCAAAATGACACGTTGCGCAGAAAGCGCTTTCATCCACGAGTGGCAGATAGCTTACCCGGCGGGTCACGTCGTCAAAGTTGCCGAAGAACAGCTGCTCCTCGCCATGCGGCCGATACAGACGCATAGACATTACGCCGGGCGTGTTGGGATACGGAAGACCGGTGGATGGATCCAGCGTTACCTCGCCAATTTTGTGGCAGAAATCACAGAAAACGCCCTCGGTGTCAATGCCAGTGACCTGATTCACATCGACGGCATACGCCTGGCCCGGTTTGGCCGCAGCAGAAGGGACATGGCAGGTGGCGCAATTACCGGCCGTCTGGGGAAAGTCCAGCTTGTAGCCCGGCCCGTAATAGGGCTTATTGGGATCCGGAAGCAAAGGAAATCTGCCGTAGTCCCGGTTATAGCCGTAGCGGGTGGCGGGGCTCTGGTTACCATGTACATCAGTGCCGTTGTACATAGTCAGAAAGTGGGGATTGACGGCCGATTGGGAGTGCGCATCAGCCATCCATTCGGTATAGGCGGGCATGCATTTGCCGCAACTCAGGGAGCCTTCGGCGCCTTCCATCGAGAACCAGCTATAATCGGGATTATCGGTTGTGTAGTAGGGTTTAAGAGAAATAGTAACTGGTTCCGGACCGGGGGAAGTGTTGGTCCAGCCTACGTAATAACCCTCGGCCCAGGCAGTCACTGTGACGGTAACGTCAACTTCCAAGCCGGTCAAAGTGAACGAACCATCGGCTGCCGTCGTCGTCTTGTTATCGGTGGCCTGCACTCGCACGATGGCTCCCGCCACCGGGCCATTATCGTCCTGTATTACGCCGGACACCGTCTCCTGTGGGGAGGCAGGCGATGACGATCTTAGTGCCGTGTTACGGATAATCGGTGAAATGAATGAGCATACGGCCGTCTCCATACCGCCTGTTACAGCGACTGATACATCCAAGTCAGTCCATACTGTCCAGAGAATCAATATTACGATACAGACAAACAGAACTAACAAGTTTCTCATTGTTGCTCCAGATAATCGACTTATCATTCTGTCGGCGTTCCAAGCCGGTATACTCCAGAACCCTCAACGCCTGCGTAGAGGACCATGCCATCCTCCGAAAGTGCGAGGACGTTGACCGCTCGATGCTGCAAGCCTTCGTTGATGGCGTGCCAGATTTCG
>Ga0315551_10001083_pt1 | contig 20983 bp, 19 predicted proteins | sample SalMarSW160290MG_FD_203678 | JGI IMG/M metagenome (GOLD analysis project Ga0315551, IMG submission 203678) | Salt marsh sediment microbial communities from the Plum Island Ecosystem LTER, Massachusetts, United States - Salt Marsh Sediment SW1602-90 ...
TAATTGCGGTAACGGTTATATCCGCGACCCGAGCCATGCCCACCACCGGACATGTTCATGTTGAAGTCGCCGTAACCGTCACCCATCATGTCGTTCCACCAGTCGTTGCCGCTGTTGCCCCCCCAGGGGCCACCCCAGCCGCCGGGGCCACCGCCCCACCACGCACTCGCACTGGCCGACACGCCAAGCAGCGCGGCGATCGCCGCAGCGGTAGCAAGCTTCTTCATCTGACCTCTCCTGTGTTGTTTCGGATGCGAGAAACGCGGCGTCTTTGTGCGCCAACGCGTCTCACGTACAGTATGCGCTATTTTTGATGTTTCTCCTCGGATATTCATTGCCCTTCGGGCGTCGCACCAGTCGCGGTCAGCGACCATGGCCACGACCACATCTCCGTAAATACCGAAACCCGCAATTACAGAACTGGCGCGCACAAAAAACCCGGCGGGGGAGCCGGGTATCAACACGCCTGCAGGACGCAGGCTTGGAGAGAGTCTCGTGTCTTGCACGAGGCTGAGACGCTGGGATGGGCGTCTCGGTGCGTAAGTGTATCAGCTGCGGCACGTCCCCATGGTGAACCTTCGGACACGAGTCCCGCCCTGGCCAACTTCTGGCCAGACCTGCACTCCTCTTCGGCCACTGAGACACTTAGCGACTCCTCCCACACCCTATCCACAGAGCCGCTCACCGGAGCCGGGGACAACCCAGGAAACAATCACTGCCTCACCCCGTGAGCCCGCGTCCCGCTACACTTGCTCGATGACCGCCTGCGAGAACACCCTCGCCGACTCATCACCGCACGAAACGCCGCCGACGTCGATTGACCACTTTCTGCTGAGCGGTACCGTTAAGGAGGATCCACCCTGTCACTTTCTCCGGCCACACCTGCCGGGGGCGCATGCCCCCGGCGCACGGGGGTTTCTGGAGAAGCGACGTGCCGGCGAAACTCCTCACGAAGGTACAGCAGAAGAATCTCTTGAAGAACGGCGAGGAACAGAGACGAGCGCGCGACCGCGGTGAAATGATCGACTTCCGCCCTGTCGTCAAACTCTTCACCCCGGACGCCCAGGCGACCTGGCTCCTCTCGGAACTCTACCCTGGCGATCCCGACGTCGCCTTCGGCCTCTGTGATTTGGGGATGGGCTTCCCGGAACTTGGCGACGTTCGTATCTGGGGGTGTACGCCCAAAACCGCGAAAATTCCGTCACGGGAACCCGATCTTCTCAACGATCGCATGCAGGCAGATGCTGATCTGTCCGCAGTCATGGAAAGTGTGCCACTGAATTACACCCTTAAATTCAATCGGTTGAATGTCGAACGAGTTAGTAACAATCCCCCGGCAAAGCCGGGGGCATTGGAATTCGTGAGCCGCTCAAAGCAGCTAAACGGGGTCGCTAACGCGGCCCCGCGGTTCTTGGGCCACCTAAAGGTGGCTGGTCAGCGCCATAGGTCCAACTCCTCCAGGCGCTTGTCTTCCTGCTCCTGGCGGCGAATATAGTCACGCACCGTCGCCTCGTCGCGACCTACGGTTGAGACGAAATACCCCCGGGCCCAAAAGTGCTGGCCCACGAAATTGCGCTTGCGCCCACCGTACACTCGGGCCAAATGGATCGCGCTCTTGCCCTTGAGGTACCCGATCACCTGTGACACCGCGTACTTGGGCGGAATCGAGATCAACATGTGCACGTGATCAGGCATCAGATGCCCCTTGAGGATGCGGCTCTCCCTGTGCCGCGCAAGGTCGCGAAACACCTCCCCGAGGTGGCGGCGCAGCTGTTCGTACAACGCCCGGCGACGGCACTTCGGGATAAAGACCACATGGTATTTACATTTGCAGTGGCTTAGGCTCTCGGATTCGTCCCTCGGGATTCTCCACTGTCGTGTGCTTGGCGGCTCACGACACGGAGTCTTCCTGATGGACTCCCGTAACTGTCAAACTTTTCGGGTCCCCCGGCAAAGCCGGGGGATTTCCTGTTCTTGGTTAACTATCGCATCAGCATATCCACTTTCTTGGGCATTACATGTTCCTCTGCAGCCAAAATCCCGTTGACTTGGAGGCCGTACCGGCCGGCGTCATCACAGCGTAACGCCTTGAATTACAAAGGTCACGGAATTTTCGGGGGTTTGGGCTTAGAACCCCTACAGGCGGCCAACGACGCGATCACCAATGCCATCGCGACGCTACCGATGTTCCGCCACTACGATATCCAGGACGCGTTGCACTCCAGCAGCGACGGTCAACGCATCGAGACGCAGAGCGAGACCATCAACGCGCGGCATTCGAGCAAGTATTTCGGGCTGAAGAAGGGGGTGAGCGCCTACACGCTGGTGGCCAATCACGTGCCCATCAATGCCCGGATCATCGGCACCCACGAGCACGAGAGCCACTTCGTGTTCGACCTGCTGTACAACAACACCACGGACATCAAGCCGGAGCGCCACTCCACCGACACCCATGGCACGAACCAGGTCAACTTCTGGATTCTGTACGTGTTCGGCTACCGCTTTGCGCCACGCTACCGCAATCTGCGCAAGAAGGCCGAGAGCCTGGTCGGATTCCGCCATCCAAAGGACTATGCGGACAGCCTCATCAAGCCGTCGCGCAAGGTGCTCGAATCGCTGATCTGCAGCGAGTGGCCGAACATCCAGCGGACCATGGCCTCTCTCGCCCAGAAGGACGTGACACAAGCGACCGTCGTGCGCAAGCTCAGCTCATATGCCCGGCAGAACCGGACCAAGAAGGCATTGGCGGAGCTCGACAGCATCTGTCGCACCCTCTACATCCTCGACTACATCGACGATGTCGTGCTGCGCCAGAGCGTGCAGAAGGCCCTGAACCGGGGCGAGGCCTATCACCGGTTCCGGCGCGCCATCGCCTACGTCAATTCCGGCAAGTTCCGGGTGAAGACGGAATCCGAACAGCAGATCTGGAACGAGTGCTCGCGGCTGATCGCCAACGCGGTCATCTACTACAACACCGCGCTGCTGTCGCGGATCTATGCGCAGAAGCAGGCCGCCGGAGACACCGCGGCGATCGAGATCCTCAAGCGCATCTCCCCTGTCGCCTGGCAGCACATCAACCTGTTCGGACGGTTCGAGTTCACGCAGAGCACGGCGGCCGTCGACCTCGATGCCCTCGCCGAGCGTTACGAGAAGGCGTGCTGGGTGAGCAAGTGCATTAGCAGACGCTAATTTTTACCTTTTTGAGGGGTTGGGAGCAAATAGCCAACTTGCAGATGCGCTCGCCGTGGTCCCTGAGCGCCGCCTGATCCGCCGCGCTGAGCTGCGCGAGATCCACCCCGGCGGTGATGAAGTCGATCAGCACCGCGCTGCGCCCCGAGCGTAGGAGGCTGACGCGCAGCGCCGCTCCTGCCGGCCGCCTCAGCCCGCGACAGCGTGCCGCACCAGGCGCAGCCCGATGTCCCGATCGCAGAGCCCGGGCCGGAAACCCTCCCGTCCATTGCTCGATGCCTCGGCGGGGCTGCTCCACCAGCCACCGCCCCGCGCGACCCGCAGCTCGGCGTGAGACTGACCATCGCAATCCTCCAGCTCGAACCTCGGCGGATCCTCGAAGGAGTCGCAACACCATTCGCAGACGTTGCCGGCGAGGTCCATGACCCCCTCCGGACTCGCCCCGGCGGGGTAGATGCCGACTGGGGCCGGCGCGCCGATCCCGCTGCCGCTGGTGTTCGCCCGCGTGTCGGGGTTGCCGGCCGCCTTGCCCCAGGGGAAGGGCCGACGCTCCTCGCCCCCGGCGGCGAACTGCCACTGCCGCTCAGTGGGCAGCCGAATGGGCTCGTCCATGGCTAGCGACAGCCAGCGGCAGAAGGCCATGGCCTCGTACCAGGAGACACCCACCACCGGGCGGTTGGGGTGGGCCTGCTGCTCGCGCCAGGCATACGGGCTGGCTTGGTGCCCCATTGCCTGACGCCAGTCCCAGCCCTCCACCTGCCACAGGGACGGCTCTTCGTACCCGCCAGCCGCGACGAAGGCCCCGTACTGGGCCACGGTGACCGGAAAGCGCGCGATCGCGAAGGCAGCGACTGGGAGGGGCCACCACCCGGTACCGTCGGGCACGGGGAGCTGGCCTGAGAGTGGCCCGATCCAGTCGATGCGCGGCAGCCCCTGGGGATCGAGCCCCACCCCGGGACGCGGGTCGCCGAGCGCTCCCAGGTATTCGCCAGCCTTGGCCCGCTCCGCCGCCGCCAGGTGTCCCCCCGAGAGCAGGTGTTGGGCCCAGTCAACGACGCGCCTCAGGGTGTCCCTCGTGAAGGGGTGGTGCGGATTGCGCTCGCCGACCCGCAGCTCCACCAGCGCCCGGGCGGCCAAGGCGAGATCGCGCCACTGCGTCTCGTCGAGCTGCTCCGGTGGGGTCCCGTCCGCGGGCAACAGGCGGGTGACGATCTCGAGGGCGTTTGCCAGGCCCCCGAGGCGCACCTTGCCGACTGCAAGCAGGAAGACCTCGCGCCACCAGCCGGGGTCCTCCCGCACCAGGGTGACCAGGCGCTCGCCGGGCTCGGGCTCGCTGTCGATGAGGTAGCAGGCGGCGAGATACTCGCGGCAGGACCGTTGGGGGAAGTCGAAGTGGCCGCCGGCCCCGCGCACCAGAAGGCCGGTGCGCTGATCGAGAAACACCAGCAGCGACATCGGGCTGACGTTGTCCGGGAGACTCTCGGCCAAAAGGGCCAGCACCTCCCGGTCGCTGACGGCGTCCCCCGCGCCGGCCCGGTTCTGGTCGGCCGAGCCCTGATGACGGACGTGTATGTGCCAGGCGAAGGCCTGGATGCGGTCGCGTACGATGCCGGGCTCGCCGAACAGCACCGGTCGCAGCGGCTCCGGCACCAGTCTGTCCCCGCCAGGCTGGTGTTGCCAGCGTGACAGCAAAAGATCGATGACCTGCTCGTAGACCTCGGCGCGGTCCTCGGGCAGGCGCACTCGTCGCAGGTGCAGGGCCAGGATCAGGGTCAGCATCAGGGGTCGCGAGGCGAGCTCCATGAGGTCGCCCCGCTCGCGCAGGGCCACCTTGAGGTTGCTCGCGCGCCGCTCGCGGACTTCATCGTCCCAGCCCAGTGCCCGCGCGATCCGCCTATGGACGCGGTCGACGAGCTGCTCGACCCGCTCCGGGTCGAGTGGCTCGATGGTCAGGAGACGAAAGCCGGCCCAGCCTGGGCCGTCGCCGTCGAGCAGGGCGTGGGGTCGGCCGGTGACGAGGATGTGCGCCTGCGGTCCCAGGGCCTCGGCGAAGCGCGCCAGCGACCGGCCGAGCGCCCGCCTTCGCCCGTCCGACTCGGGGACCTCGTCGAAGCCGTCGAAGTAGAACCAGCCGCGCCGGGTGAGCTCGGGCCGCAGCCTGCCCATGAGCGTCCTGATTAGGCACATGCTTCAGCCAGTCCCTCTTTCCGGCTGGAAAGCCGGTACCGCGGGGCGCCAAAGGAGCCAAATTTGCCACCTACGGAGGCTGCGGCCGAGATTGGGGCCGGTGCCGGGCTGCTCCCCGGCGGTAGCTGAAGTTCATGCCTAATCAGGTTACGCGTTGCCGAGCACCACCTGCCGCAGACGCGAATGTTTGATGGCATGACTTGCACTGGGGTTCGTGCAAAGGGCGGATGCCCATGAAGCGATCCGCCACGGTGCGGTGAGGTCAAGTGGCAAAACCTCCCCGGGTCGCTCCGGCCGACGCGCGATTGCAGAGCGCCGGAGTGCCTGTGCCTCGCCACGGCCAAAAGCGCCTGCCTCGACATCGAGTTGTCCCCGTAGGGTGGGTATGCGTAGCATGCGGGCAATAAGGCCAGCGATTTCCCTTGGGATTGCGCCCACTCACTCGGATTCCCTGCTCCCGCCATACCCCGAAACGACGATCCGTTACCCCACATCATGCTCGTGGGTATCGGCGCCTCCGCCGGCGGACTGGCGGCGCTCAAGGAAATCTTCTCGTAGGTCCCGGGCGACAGCGGTCTGGCGTTTGTGGTGGTCGTGCATCTCGCAGCCGACCACCCGAGCTTGCTCGCCGACCTGCTGCAGCCATTTGCCTCCATGCCCGTGCTGCAGGTGACCGAAGAGACAGTGGTGGAGACGAACCACATTTTGAGCAGGTTTGCCCCAAACCGACCAGTCCCCCCCAGAAATTCTTAGTGGACGTGCTGTTGCGCATGGTGGCGTGATGGATTCATCCTGAATTTCGGGGAAACTTCAGGCTGACAATACTCGGTAAGGAGATCATCATGAACAGAATCACTGGGACCGCACTTGCCTTGGTCTTGTCCTTGCCCGGTGCGGTGGGTTTCGCCGAGCAGCCCGTGCCAACCGCTGCCGCTCAGGCGCCCCAAGACCGGCCCGCTGCGGGTGGCGCCCGCTTGGGCGTTGCTGTAGAGGCTTTGCCGACGGCCCTAGCAGCCCAGCTGCCAGATTCCGTGCCGCGCGGCCAGGGCGTGCTGATTGGCCGGGTCGAGCCGGACTCCCCAGCGGAGGCCGCAGGCCTGAAACGCTACGATTTGCTGCTGAGCTATGACGACCAGAAGCTATTCTCGCCGCAACAGCTCTCCCGCCTGGTGGCCGCAGATCAAGCCGGCCGCTCGGTGACGCTGCAACTTGCCCGTGCGGGACAACTACGGACCGTCCAAGTCGCCCTGGGCCAGAGCGGCCCACAGCCGATAATGCCAGGACCTTGGCGGGCCCAGCCGTTTCATTCTCCCCACGGCGCATTTCCCTTCATGCCGCGGCAACGGCGCGAGACGGCGACGCGGGGCTTCGAGTTTGAGTCCCTGAAAGTGGAAAGAATCGAAGGCGACCGCTACCGAGCCGCTATCGAATATCTGGCGCCCGACGGCGACAAACGCAGTCACGTCTTCGAAGGCGCCCGGGATGAGCTGCGAGAGCAGATCGGCCAGTCCGAGGACCTGCCCCCAGCGGGACGCAACCACCTGCTCAACGCGCTGAGCTTGAAAGGCGGCTGTCCCATGCCACCTTTCATGGGACCTTTCGACTTCGACGAGCTGATGCACAAGTGGCGCGAAGGCGGCTGGATGCCGTATTGACCGGCTGAACAGGAGGCGGGTGACGGAGCGCCGCGATCCGACTCCATATCCAGCGCGCACTGAAGAAGGAGTGTCGCCGTGCTCGTGATACATTTTGGGGTTCCATGTCCCAAAATGACTGCGCTCGGCGACAGCCTTTTTGTGCCCCGGTTCGCCCTGCGTCCGTGGCGCTACGCTGACATCTCGCTCGCTCGATGCCGGCTTCGCACCACTCCCTCAAATAGGGCTTGTCGAGTCCCCGCTGCGACCGCAGGGCGGCCGCGGCACAGGCAAGGTTGTCGCCATTCCCCGAGTCCCCGGCGGCATAGGATGTACCCGCCGGGTTTCACGAGGAGAAACGCGACACTCCGAGCCAGGAAGAGCGGTGCCCGGAATGCGGGACGAAGATGCTCCGGAAAGGGTCTCGTCATCACCGTCTCTTGGAAGAGAAACGGGCGGAGCAAGGGACCGAGTAGCTGTACGAAAGGCTACCGTCCATAAGCCTCCTCCACTCTTGCCGGAGGACGCGCCCCAGCCGCAACTCAAGGGGGAGCCGTTAGACTTTCGTCCTGCAGCCCGCTCCAACCCTGAGGATTGCAGTAGCGTTTCCCTCGGTAAAACCCAGACAAATAGTCTGATAATCGTCAATGCCACCATCTGCCAGGATGGGTAACCTGGCTGCATGGTTAACCATGCCCACGCAATGCATCGAGGTATCGACTGTTTTGTGCCCCGCCGGCGGCGACAGGGTGCGCGTCGGGCGGATACGACTACGGGCGCAGAGAGCTGGCCTCACGGAGGAACCGAAGCGCCGACCGCAGCGGGAGCAGCCCCTCCTCACCTGACGATCCTATTCGACAACTACCCCGGACTTCCTGAGCTCACAAGCCTGTGGGGGTTCGCGGCGCTCATCCGGGTGCCAGGCCAAACGATCCTGTTCGATACGGGTAGCAACGGGCGGGTGCTTCTCAATAACATGGCCGCGCTCGGACGCATGCCAGAGTCTGTGGATCTGGTCTTTCTCTCCCATGCGCACTGGGACCACTTGGGCGGCTTGGACTCCGTCTTGGAGGTAAGCCCGCAGGCAACGGTCGTGGTCCACGAGGGTTTCTCCAAGCACCTGATTCATGACCTCCATGACCTCTGCGCCGCGGTTGTCGTTGTCGGCGCCGACCCGCAAGAGATCGCGCCGGGCTTGTTCTCCACCGGTATGCTCGACAGCCAGCCTGGCGAGCAAGCTATCGTTGTCGATGCCGGTAAGGTGACAGCCGTGATCAGCGGCTGCGCCCATCCTGGCATGGAGCGGATCGTCGAGCGCACAAACGGCTTCCTGGGCAAGAAGATCGACTGGGCGATCGGTGGCTTCCACCTGATGGACGCGGACGCCACCGGCATCGAAGAGTCGATCCGCGCGCTACGCCGCCTCGGCGTCGGCTACGTGGTCCCGACCCACTGCACCGGCGACACGGCGAAGGCCGCTTTCGAGCGGGCATACGGCAATCGATGTGTCGAGGGTGGCGTCGGCCGCGAAATCAAGTTGGTCGGGTGAGACGGTTAGCGCCTTGAGGCGCCGTGCTGCCTGTCCCTGCCCCGCTATGAAGACTTACCTGGACTGCTACCCTTGTCTCCTGCGGCAGGCGTTGAGCGCCGCTCGACGTGCCGGCGCCTCGGCGGAGCAGCAACGCCGAATCTTGTTGGAAACGATGGATCAGCTTCGCGCATTACCGGCAGATGCCACGCCGCCGGAAATGGCGGAGACCATCCATCGGCTGGTCCGCACTTGGACGAAGAATCCCGACCCGTACCGCCAAGTAAAGAAAGAGGCCACTGACCAGGCCCTTGTGCTGCTTCCTCTTCTGCGCGGACAGGTCCGCACGGGTCTCGACCCCCTGGACACTGCCGTGCGCATCGCAATTGCCGGCAACATCATCGACCATGGGGTGGCCGAAAGCTTTGAGCTGGAGGCGACGCTGGCGCGGGTGCTCGCACAGCCATTCGCCATCGACGGGCTGACCGCGCTTCGGGAAGGACTGGCCAAGGCCGACTCCGTCCTCTACCTCGCCGACAACGCGGGCGAGACGATCTTTGACCGCGTCTTGATCGAAACGCTCGCCCGACCGGTCACTTACGTCGTCAAAGCCGGGCCGATCATCAACGACGCCACACGTGACGACGCCCTTGCCGCCGGACTGGGTGAGGCAGAAGAGATCATCGACAACGGCTCGTCCGCCCCTGGGACCCTGCTGGCGCGCTGCTCCGAGGTGTTCCGCGAACGCTTTGATCGAGCGACGCTGATCATCGCGAAGGGCCAAGCCAACTACGAAACGCTCAGCGGGTCCGCGGCGCCGATCTTCTTTCTCCTGCAGGCCAAGTGCAGCGTTATCGCGGGCGAGTTGGGCGTAAAGCAGGGAGATATCGTTCTCAAAGCACCCGAAGATGCAGCGCGCCAGCGAACAAACGGATGATCGTTGTTCTCAAACAAGCCTTGTTGATCACCAGCTTCGTGGTCATCATGATGCTGCTGATCGAGTACATCAACGTACAGACGCGGGGCATCTGGCAGCGGGTCCTGCGCCAGAGCCGCAGCGGTCAGATCCTGCTGGGCGCCCTCCTTGGCGCCACGCCCGGCTGTCTCGGCGCCTTCACGGCGGTCTCTCTCTATTCCCATCGATCCTTGAGCTTCGGTGCCCTGGTCGCCACCATGATCGCGACCACCGGCGACGAGGCCTTCGTCCTGTTCTCGATGGTTCCGGCGCAGGCGGTCTTGCTGACGGTCATCCTCTTTCTCGTCGCCCTAGTTGCAGGCTGGTCCACAGACAGTCTATTCAAGCGCCAAGACCGCTTCCTCGAACGCGAAGACCACGAGCTTGAGCTGCACGACGAGGATGCCTGCTATTGCTTCTCAGCCGCCGCCATCGTCCCACAGCTACGTGCAATCACCTTCCCCAGGGCCTTGCTCATCGGGATCTTCGGCGGGCTGCTGTTCATGCTGCTAACCGGACTGCTTGGCGGGCCCGGCTTGGACTGGAAGAAGATCACCTTCACTGGCGGAGCCATGTTCGCACTGTTCGTCATCCTCACCGTGCCAGATCACTTCTTGGAACGGCACCTCTGGGAACATGTGATCAAGCGCCACCTCGTGCGAATCTTCTTGTGGACGTTTGGCGTGCTCTTGGCCGTCCACTACCTCGACGCCTATATCGACGTCCAGGCTTGGATCCACGCCAACCTTCTCCTCGTGCTGATCATCGCTGTCTTGGTCGGAGTCATTCCGGAATCCGGTCCCCACTTGGTCTTCGTCACCCTGTTCGCGCAGGGCGCACTTCCCTTCTCGGTCCTGTTGGCCAACTCCATCGTCCAGGATGGGCATGGCACGCTTCCACTCCTGGCGGTGTCTCGCGAAGCTTTCCTTTGGCTGAAGCTGGTCAACATCGCCTTCGGTTTGCTGCTCGGCGGTGTCGGTTTATATCTGGTGCCATGATTGCGCAAGCTAGAACTAAGTGCATGCGGGGTCCGAGCCAAGCTCGATGAGGCAACGGACAGATGGCCAACCGCAGGCGCGCCCTTGCGGCAGCGCCTTCACAAACTGAGAGAGGGATCGTAGATGACGGCGGTTGAGAATCTTCGACCTGAGCCAATCGGATCGAGACCGCTCGAGGGAAAGCGCATCCTCTTTTTTGGAAAGGGGGGCAGCGGGAAAAGTACCCTGCTCGCACTAGTGGCGAGCGTCCTGCAGCGCAAGGGCTACCGAATCATGGTCCTCGACGGCGATGCCTCAAACCCGGAGGGGCTCGTCCGTCTGTTGTTCGGCCTGGGCGTTCATGAGGAGCCCAAGGCACTCGCTGAGTTCTTCGGCGGCATCCAGCGCGTCACCTGTCCGGTGGATGACCCCATGCCGCTCACGCGGATCGGCGATACGGAGCCGGTTCCGGCAAAGCCCATCAGGCTGCGCGAGGAGATCGGCCCCGAGTACTACCTCGAGAAAGGAAACCTGCGGCTGCTGCAGGCCGGCAAGATCGAGAGCTACGGCCAGGGCTGCGACGGACCGCTCGAGAAGGTCGTGCGGGACTTCGTGATCGCGGGAGACTTCGTCAGCCTGATCGACGAGAAGGCTGGGATCGAGCATTTCGGCCGGCGGATACCCGACCGGATGGACATCCTTCTCGGCGTACTCGATTGCACGCGGGAGTCCGTGTCCATTGCCAGGCGGGTCAGTGGGTTTGCTGCGGCGATAGGTGTGCCAAGACTCTGGCTTGTGTTGAATAAAACGGAATCGCAGGACATGGCTGACCAAATGGCGGGCCTGCTGGGGGATCTGTCCAGCAGAGTGATCGGGGCGCTACCCTATGATCCAGGCTTGGTGCGCGCCTCTTTAGCCGGAAGAGCGCTCAATCCGCAGGCGGTGCCGGCAGAGGCGGATCTCCTCGTTCAAAGCCTCGAAAGAATTGCGCCAGAGGGGGACGAATGCCGATTGGACATGGGCTTGTAGCGCCTTGCGTATCGAGATCATCGGCGCGGAATCCCTGGGTGTGCGAAGCCTGTGCTCTCTCGTGACTACGCGAGACCGATGCATTTTGATCGACCCAGGATTATCACTGGGTTATGTGCGCCATGGACTGTTGCCCCATCCGCTACAAGTGGTCGTCGGGCGGACGACCCGTATGCGGATCCTCCATGCGCTTAACGCCGCCACCGATGTGGTGATCAGTCATTTCCACGGCGACCACTTGCCGCTAGCAGACGCGAATCCGTACCAGCTCTCCATGCGGGATCTGCCGCACCGCCGCCGAAGGCCACGCTGTTGGAGCAAGTCCGATGACGACCTTTCCGAGGCCATGCGCAAGCGTCGAGCCGATCTCCTGACGTATTTCGTGAACGGTATCCATGCAGCAGAGGGTTGCTCGCACGGGCCACTTTCCTTCTCTCAGGCGGTACCGCACGGGGTCCCCAGGAGCGCGCTCGGCACGGTCATGATGACTCGGATCGAGAGTGGCGGTCATGTCTTCGTGCACGCCTCCGATATCCAGCTCCTAAACGACGCTGCGGTCGCTGCCATCATCGACTGGCGCCCGACAACCGTGCTCGCTGCCGGCCCGCCGCTCTATCTCGATCGCTTGGGAGCAACGGAACGGCGATGCGCCTGGCAGAATGCGCTGCGCCTAGTTGAGAGCGTCAACGCCATCGTCCTTGATCACCACCTGATGCGGGATGCCCGGGCTCCGGCGTGGCTGGATGACCTCTCAAGGGCGGCCGGTAAACGCGTGTACTGTGCGGCCGATTTCATGGGTAAGCCGAGGCGACTACTTGAGGCGCAGCGGGAGCAGCTCTACGCAGACATGCCGGTTCCGTCCAAGTGGCACGAGCGCTACGCTCGGGGCGCCGCGAGTATCGAAACGTACTTTGATGGCTTACGAGACAAGCAGCACAATCGAATCGGAACGGTCAAAGAAATGGTACCGAGGCGGTTACAGCCAAAACCCCGCTAACAGTCGGGGCCGCCCGGCTGCCGGCAGATCCTTCAATGCCACGTGCCAGAGTTGGGGGTCATGATGGACGTCCACGAAGCCCTCTTCTACGAGCCTCTGGCGGACAAGAAAGTGCTCTGCACCTTATGCCCGCACGATTGCCGCATCCCCAACAACGGGCGCGGCGCCTGCAGCGTGCGCTACAACCGCGACGGCAAGCTCTATACGCTCGTGTACGACAAGGTCGTGGCGCGCGAGGTCAACCCCATCGAGAAGAAGCCCCTGTTCCACTTCCACCCGGGGTCCTACGCCTACTCGATCTCGACCGTCGGATGTAATTTGCGTTGTTCCTACTGCCAGAACTGGCAGATCTCGCAATGGCCAAAGGACCATCTGCCCAAGAAGCTCGACAAACGGGCCGAGGACACGCCCGAGCCGGTTTGTCCCCAGTTGGAGGTTCTCGATGCGAAAGTCCCCGGCGAGCCGATCACGCCGGCAGAGATCGTGCGCGCCGCCAAGCGGACGGGCTGTCAGTCTGTCTCCTATACGTTTACAGAGCCCACCATCTTCTATGAGCTCGCCTACGACACTGCGCTGCTTGCCCGCGAGCAGGGACTGAAGAACAGCTTCGTCAGCAACGGCTTCATCAGCGAGGCGCCGCTGCGGCAGATCGCGTCCGTACTGGACGCGATCAACATCGACCTCAAGTTCTTCCGCGACGAGTCCTACCGGCGTATCAGCCGTGCCCGGCTGCAACCTGTGCTCGACGCCATCCGGCTCTACCATGAGCTCGGGGTCTGGGTCGAGGTCACTACGCTGCTGATCCCCGGCCTGAACGACAGCGACGAAGAGCTCAGCGGTATCGCGCAGTTCCTGTGCGATCTGGATCCAGCGATCCCCTGGCATCTGAGCCAGTACTACCCCGCCTACCGGATGCATGAGCATCCGCCGACTCCCGTCGAAACCCTGCGCCGGGCTTGCGACATCGGACGAAAGGCGGGCCTGCGCTATGTCTACGAGGGCAACGTGCCGGGCGAAGGCGGCGAGAACACCTATTGCCACCAGTGCGCCGCCCTGCTGATCGAGCGCTTCGGCTTCTTCGTACGCCAGAACCGCACCCGCGATGGCGTCTGCCCAGACTGCAGGACAGCCGTGGACGGGATCTGCATGAGCGGCACCTGAATGGGGTTTTCGGCCTAAACCGGTAGAGTCGACGACTGGCGCGGAACCACAGGTTCCGGGGAGTAGCTGTTGCCGGCGGCTTTCGCTCCTGCCGGTGCCTCAATCCGGGTCATCGGCAGCGAGCGTGCAGAAATTTACGCTAGCGCATTTGACGCATCTGGGGTCTCCACTTAACCGGAGTTTTCCACGGGGGTTCGATTTAAAGCTACTTGAGAGGCATCTCGTGAGCCATACAGGCGCAAGTTGCGGTTTTGGCGACCGGAGGCTAGCGCCGCCGACAACCCTGCCGTCAACATCGCGACCTACCCCGGCTGAGTCTCGTGCGCCCGGTTTTTGGTGCTCTCGCATCTGACACCCCGTCCAGCCATTTGTGGGCGCCGTGGGGCTCGGCAGGTGTTTTGTCGAGGCCCCGCTGCGACCGCAGGGCGGCCGCAGCACAAACAAGGTTGTCGCCATTCCCCGAGTCCCCGGCGGCATAGGACGTACCCGTCGGGTTTCACGAGGAGAAACGCGACACTCCGATCATTCGCCTTTCCTCTCCTACCGGAATCTCGTGTGGCCAGGAGGCAGGCCGGCATTGAGAAATCGCAATAGTTGGGCCCTATGTGACTGATCAAGAATAGCAATTAGTCAATAACTTACTAAAATACTAAGATGCTTAGCACATCAGGGCACCTTGCCTGTAACAGGAAAGCAATTGAAATTCGAGGAAACACGCGATGGAAACTACGACACAGACAACCCCTTCCATGCCCCGCCTTAATGAGCCCGCCCCAGCCTTCGAAGCCCCGACGACACATGGTGTAAAGAAACTGGAGGATTACCGCGGCAAGTGGCTGGTGCTCTTCTCGCACCCGGCGGACTTCACGCCAGTGTGCACCACGGAATTCATCGCTTTCGCCAAGCGTCATGCCGACTTCCAGGCGATCAACTGCGAGCTGCTCGGCCTGTCCATCGACAGCCATTACTCGCACATCGCCTGGGAGCGCAATATCAAGGAGAAATTCGGCGTCGATATCGGCTTTCCGATCATCGCTGATCTCTCGATGCAGGTGGCCAAGGCATACGGCATGATTCAGCCCGGTGCCAGCGACACTTCGGCCGTTCGCGCCACCTTCATCATCGACCCGGAGGGCATCCTTCGGGCCATGGTGTACTATCCGATGAGCAACGGCCGCTCGATCGACGAGTTTTTCCGTCTGGTCAAGGCCATGCAAACTTCCGACGAGCACAAGGTTGCTACGCCCGAGAATTGGCAGCCGGGCGATAAGGTGATCGTTCCCCCGCCCGCCACCGCCGAAGCAGCAGCCGCGCGGATGAACGAAGGCTACGAGTGCTCCGACTGGTACTTCTGCAAGAAGGCGGTCTGAAGCTCAGAAGGCCAATACCACCCAGCAAGGCCGGGTAATCCCCGGCCTTGCTCCCGTTTACCGACCGGGTCCGACTAAACTGCCGATCCCCTTTTCCTCCAACGCCTGCTCCAGCCTTTCCCGCACGCGATCGGCGCTGTCTTCCTTCAAGGCGTCCCCCCACAGGTCGCCGGCCTGATCGGCCGAGAAGGTACGGATCACCTGCTTGACACGCCCAATGCTGCCGGGTGTCATACTCAGCGCATCCACACCGAGACCGAGCAAGAGGAGGGCGCCGGCGGGGTCTCCCGCCAGCTCCCCACCGACACTGACAGGTCTACCCCGCCTTCGAGCCCCTTCTGCGACCATGCCGATCGCATCCAAGACGGCGGGTGTCAATGAATCGTACATCTTGCCCACATATGGATTTCCTCGGTCGGTGGCGAGCACGTACTGGGTCAGATCGTTGGTCCCGACGGAGACGAAATCCACCTCCCCCGCAAGCTCGTCGATGCGGAAGACAGCGGCGGGCACCTCCACCATGATCCCAAGGGGCGGAAGACTTGCCGGCTGGCCCTCTTCCTCCAAGCCGTTCCGGGCACGCTCGATGAGCACCCTGGCCTCCTGCAGCTCGGATTTCAGGGTCAGCATGGGCAGCAGAAGACGCAGGTTGCCGAGCCCCGCATTCGCACGCAGCAGGGCTCGGAGCTGTGTGAGAAAAATCTCCGGGTGCTCGAGGCACAAACGGATACCGCGTTGTCCCAACGCCGGATTGTCCTCCGAGAACCGAAGATAAGGCAGGACCTTATCGCCTCCCGCATCGAGTGTTCGAATGGTGACAGGGAGGGGGTGAAACGCCGCCAGCAGCTCCCTGTAGATTGCGTATTGCGTGTCCTCACCCGGAAGGGTATCGCGCAACAGAAATGGGAACTCGGAGCGATACAAGCCAACGCCGGCTGCGCCTTGCTTCTTCGCCGACCGTATTTCATCCAACAGCGTGATATTGGCCTCCAAGGAGACGTGTCTGCCGTCGGGCGTTCGAGAAGGAAGATCGCGCAGTCCATCAAGCCTGATCTTCAGCTCGGATTCCTCGTGCTCGAAGCGCTGGAACTCTGCACGTACCTCGGAAGTGGGATCGAGGACGATCCGTCCGCGGTATCCGTCCAGGATGATCTCGCGTCCGTTGCAGTGGTCCGAAATCAGACCTGCCGCATCGATGACCGCAGGAATCCGGAGGGCACGCGCAACGATCACCCCGTGCGAGAGGGGAGAGCTTCCGGTAAACACGAGACCGGCGAGGCGGTCGGCGGGGACCCCGGTGATGCAGGTGAGACCAATGCTTTTCCCGACGAGCACCGTTCGCTCGGGGAAGTCCTCCAAGGTATTCGCTTGGGATTGCAGGTGATAGAGGATGCGCCGACCAACGCTGCGAATGTCCTCGGCCCGGGCCCGCAAGTAAGCATCGTCCATCGCCTCGAATCGGGCGGTCAGCTCACGGGTGGTATCCCGTACTGCCGCCGGTGCCCATTGCCCTGAACGAATGCGCGCGATGACAGTGTCGACCAGGTTTGGATCGCCGAGAATCATCTCATAGACCTGATAGAGCGCCATCAGGTCTTCGGGCACCGATTTCCCGCCTTCCCCGCCACCACCCCGCAGCTCGGCGCGAACGGCGCTCAACGCATCCTGGAAGTCGCTGATGTCCAGATCGGCGTCCGCGGACGCCCGATCGGGCACGGCTTTGGGGTCGACATCCGAGGATGGCCAATACAGCCTTCCGACCACCACGCCCGGCGCAGCCGGCGTGCCGAAGTAGATCTGCTGCATCTCGCGGCGCGGCAGCGGCCTGGGCTCGGTGCTCTCGATCATCCCCGATCCCATTGGAGCGTGTTTGCCGAACGTCCTGCTCCGACAAACGTCAACTCCAACCGCATCAGGGTCCGTCTGTCCCTTCTATCTGGAGCCACATCCGCTTGACAATCCCGCTCACCGCGCCGCAATCAATGTCGACCGGGCTCTTGCCGGCGACCAGGGAATGCCTGACTGCCGGCGAGAAGGGGATTTCACCGATGATCGGCACGTCGTTGCCCAGGCAATAGTCCCTGATTGTGCGGGTGTTCTCGAGGTTGATATCGTACTTGTTGATACAGACCATGGCCGGTACCTCGAAATGGCGGCACAGCGCCTCGATCCGCTGCATGTCATGAATCCCGGACAGCGTCGACTCGGTGACGATCAGCGCCATGTCCGCTCCAGTGATGGCAGCGGTTACGGGACAACCGACGCCCGGTGGACCGTCATCGAGAATCCATGCCGCGCCTGCTTCCTCCGCCAGGCGTCTTGCCTCGCGTCTGACCAGCGTCACCAGCTTGCCCGAGTTGTCCTCGCCCGGCGCCAACCTTGCGTGCACCAGCTTGCCGTGGGCCGTTTCGGAGACAAACCAACGGCCGTTCACCGAGCTCTGCATGGAGATGGCTTCCTCGGGACAGACGTGGGCGCACAGGCCGCAGTGCTCGCAGGCGAGCGGATCGATGAGGTAGCCGGCGTCGTAATCCAGATCGATGGCATCGAAGCGGCACCAGGCCCGGCACTCTCCGCACTCAGAGCACAGCTCGCTATCGATCACGGGTGTGCGGCCGCCGATGAAGTCCGCCTCTTGCAGGACGCGCGGAGGGAGGAGCAGATGCAGATCGGCAGCATCCACGTCGCAATCGGCAATGACGGGATCGCGCGCCAGGGACGCGAAGGCGGCACACAGGGTCGTCTTGCCGGTTCCCCCCTTACCGCTAATGATGACGATCTCTTTCACCTAGCGACCTCTGCCTGAATATCCCGGAACAGGCGCTGGAAGCGCGCACGATAGCCGGCGTCTTGCTCGCAGATGGCGACACCCTTCGAGTAGGCGACCGCCAGCTCTCGGCTGAAGGGGATTTCCAGCAGCACGGGGATTCTTTCCTGCCGGGAATAATCCATGACTTGGGCGTCACCGCTGTCGCTCTGATTGAGGATCACACCGAAAGGGATTCCAAGCTCCCGCACGACGCCGACGGCCAGCTGCAGGTCATTGAGTCCGAAGGGCGTGGGCTCGGTGACCAGCAGGCAGTAGTCGGAGCCGCGGAGCGTCTCCACCACGGGACAGGAGGTTCCAGGCGGTGCATCCAGGATCACCGTGCGCTCGGAATCTGCGGTCTTCTTGACCTCCTTGATCAGCGGTGTCACCAGCAGCGCACCCACGTCGCGATGGGCTCCGGTGTAGGCGATTTCGCTGCCATCCGCCCGGTCATTCGCCCGACCGCTCGTCCCTTGCGCCCGGCCCATCTCGATCTCACCGAGCCTCCGTAACCGCTCGGTGACGGCGCCGGACTCCGGGCAGACATAGCTGCAAACGCCGCAGCCATGGCACAGATCGGAGAACAAGAGCACCCGCTCCCTCGATACGGCCAGGGCATTGAACTCGCAGGCCTCGGCGCAATCGCCGCACAGGGTGCAACGCTCTTCGTCGATGACAGGCATGGGAATGCCGGCCCCGCGTCGCGTTTCTATCTCGGCGTACAGAAAGAGATTGCCGTTGGGCTCCTCGACATCGCAGTTGATGTATTGGGAGCCCTCGATTGACAGGGCCAAATTGGTGGCCACCGTTGTCTTGCCTGTGCCGCCTTTGCCACTGGCCACGGTGATGATCATTTTGACCTCATTGTTGAGCTAAGGGCTTGCAGAGGATCAGGCGGTACGGCCAGGTCCACCGCCGCCCCCTGGTCCACGCCCACCTCCGCGTCCGCCGCCGAACCGGCTGCCCGGCCCCCGACGGCGACCTCCGCCGTCGCCGGCGCCTCGTCCGGGTCCACGTCCAAAGCCGCCTCCGGGCCCTCTTCCCGGCAGCGTAGTCTCCGCACGCGCTTCAGGTGCGGCGGCGTCGGCGGAACCCTTCTTCGTCTGGCGATAGCTCTCCATCGCCTCACGGACGGTGCCCGAGATGCCGTTGACCACCTGCACGTCCGCATCGCTTAGCACGCTGGATGCCTTGGGTCCGCAATGGCCCGTCAGCAGTGCTTCTGCACTATGGCCGAGCACGAACTGGGCGGATTGGATACCGGCACCGCCACTTGCATCCGCGAAGGGGTTCGCCAGAGCCTCCAGCTGACCCGTGTGAAGATCCACGAAGGCAATATACGGACTGCGTCCGAACCGCGGATCCACCGGCGATTCCAAGGTGGTTCCAGTAGAAGTGATTGCGATCTTCATCTTTGCTCTCCTCCTTTGTTCGGCTTCGAGACTCGCGGTAGAGCAGCCGGCTTGGATCACTCTCCCTTGCAGCCGGTGGCACCCCTGATCGCCCCATCCAGGTAGGCCTGCAGGGTCGCGCCGACCTGTCCGCGCGTGCCTGTCGCCACCTCGACACTCAGGCGATCGAACCAGGCAATCGCCTTCTGCCCCATGCCGGGTGCGACGATCACGTCGGCCCCCAGGGAGTGGACAAACCTTGGAACCTCGCCCGGGTCGTGTTGCTGGGCATGCGGGTTTGCCTCGACGTTAATCTGCTCCACCACCTGATCGCCGTTCACACGAACCACAACGTAGTATGGGCAGCGCCCGAAGTGCTGGGCCATCTCACCTTCCAGGCCCCGGTCGTCATTCGCCGCAAAGACAATCGTTTTCATGCGTTGCTCCTCTCGAATTGGCTCGCTTTGTGGGTTGGCCGAATCAGCGGCGGTCCGGGATTGCGACGCATTGGCAACCTGGCTCTCGCGCGAAGACATCGCCGGCGCGCGAGTGATCACCAGGCGCTTGCCGTGCAGCAATGCGTCGGCGACTTTCCGCCGCGCCTCCGCCAGTGTCCGCGACAGGGTCGTCCGCGAGATTCCCATGCGCTCGGCGCACTCTTCCTGGTACAACCCCTCGAAATCCATCAAGCGCAACGCCTCGAGCTCGTCGGCCTGCAGCTCGATGGTTTCCAAGCCTCGTCCGCGCACGCCGCAGGGCTTGAAGCAGAGATGGATCGGGTCGAAGCCAATGCAGCGGGCACGCCGCCGACGGTCTCTCACGATAGGGCTCGGCTTGTTATCCGTGGCATCTGTTCACATAATGCGCACATATGTTCATATATCAAGCCCAAATATGACATACTTGCCCGTATTGAAGACCTTGCAGGACCAGGAGGGCAGGGCAGAGGGCACCGGCAGGGCCGGGCGCCGGAGCAGACCGGAAGAGTAACCGGCTGTTATTTGCCGTTTTTTCTGGAATGGCACCGGCGCATCCAGGCGTAGGACAGACAAAACGCGGGACGCGCACTTCGGTGCGACCAAACAGGGTATCGAAGCGACGGATACGATAGTCCTTCACCTGGCGCCCCTTGCCGCAATCGGGACAGCTGGATTGTCGCTCGGCGTCCTGTCTAATCTGATGGGTGACGATCGCTGTCAGGATACTTGCCAACATCGGCTTGGCATCTGCCAACCGTAGCCCAAGATCCCCCAGGCTTTCCAAGTGCCCGGGACGATCCAGGGTTGCGACTTCCGTTCGGCTGACCAGCTTCCCATCGATCACTTCCTCGAGCTGAACGACCCACGCCATAATCACCCACCCTCTGCGCTGATTCTGAAATCGCGAACGCTTGGTAGGTTAACTGAGAACTGGACTTTGACGGTCGACCCCCAGGTTTTGAACGGTCTCCCTTTCGGATCAAAGAGGCGTTGCGTGAGATCTTCCGCACCGCTCCCGATCGGGAGGCAGCGGAGCCGCTGCTCGAGCGCTGGTACCAGTGGGCGCGCCGCTGCCGCCTCGAACCCCTCAAGCGGGTCGCCAAGACCCTCAAGGATTACTGGGAGGGAATCCTCAACGCCTTCGACTCCAGGCTCACCAACGGCCGGGTCGAAGCCGTCAATGCGATCATCCAGGCCGCCAAGGCCAAGGCCCGCGGCTACGGTACCACCCGGCATCTGATCACCATCGCTTACCTGGTCGCCGGCAAGCTCACGCA
>Ga0315551_10001084_pt1 | contig 20961 bp, 19 predicted proteins | sample SalMarSW160290MG_FD_203678 | JGI IMG/M metagenome (GOLD analysis project Ga0315551, IMG submission 203678) | Salt marsh sediment microbial communities from the Plum Island Ecosystem LTER, Massachusetts, United States - Salt Marsh Sediment SW1602-90 ...
TCGCGCCTACCAGGAGTCTCTCATATTCGGGCGCCCGTACGATTTTCCGACTCCGGGAGAGCGCATTCTGATTTCCGAATACCGGGTTGGTGCGGAAAACGCTCGAATCCTCAAGACTTTCCGAGTCGTGAAACAGTTCAAAGAATCGTGGCTGTATGAGACTCTGGAGGCGGCTCGCCCCGGAAGCGTGGCTCGGCTGTTCGCGGACCAGGGATTCGCCGGCATCTTGGAGGTGGTCCCCGCCACCGAACAGGTGGGACGCTACGGCTTTTCAGGCGTTCTGATCATCCTGTTTTTGATGCAGTTTCTCGTTCCCCGCTATTTTAATTTGACAGCATCCGTATTGTATGCTACTAGGAATCTGACACTCAGGAGGCACTGACTCAGCGACATGGCTTATGCACGACGTACGCTACGGACCTTTGGGGGGGGCGGTGTCCATCCCCACGATTTCAAATCCCTCACGAATGAGGTGTCCATCCGCAATGCACCGATACCGCCCGAAGCGGTGATTCCTCTTCAGCAGCACATGGGGGCGCCGGCGGAGTGCCTGGTCGAAGCTGGGGATGAGGTGCGGGAAGGGATGCTCATCGGAAGAGCTCCCGGAGTATTTTCGGCAAATGTACATGCCTCGATCCCCGGCAAGGTCAAGGAGATCAGGGAGGTCTATCTGGCCACGGGCATTCCGAGCAAAGCCGTGGTCGTGGAGTTCGAGGGTGAATTCGAACGCGGCGGCAATGAGCCGATGCCCTGGCAGGACAAAGATCCCCGGGAGCTTCTGGGGCTTATTCGAGAGCAGGGTATCGTTGGTATGGGGGGTGCGACCTTTCCCACCCCGATCAAATTCACGACTCGCGAGGGCAGCCCCGTGGAGTACTTCGTGGTCAACGGCGTGGAGTGCGAGCCGTTTTTGACGGCCGACCATCGACTGATGCTGGAAAAAACGGGAAGCATCCTCGAGGGGGTCGAGATCGTGCGCCGGATCCTCTCTCCCCGCCACGTGTTGATCGGGGTGGAGGAAAACAAACCCGATGCAATCGAGGTTCTTCGCGGGGAGATCGCCCGCAGGAGTGCGGACATCGAGGTCGTGGTGCTGAGAACTCGATATCCCCAGGGCGACGAGAAGCAGCTGCTCAAGGCCCTGACGGGCCGGGAGGTGCCATCCGGCGGCCTGCCCCTGGACATCGGGTCCGTGGTCTCCAACGTGGGCACGGTTTACGCCATCTACGAGGCCGTGGTGCTGGGTAAACCCCTGATCGAGCGGATCGTAACCGTGACGGGCCCGGCCCTGGCCAACCCCGCGAACTTCAAGGTCCGGATCGGAACACCGGTGGGAAACCTCCTGGAGGAGTGCGGCGGTTTTTCCGCCAAACCCGGAAAGATCGTGGCCGGAGGACCGATGATGGGATTCGCCCTGGCGGATCCCGGTGTACCGGTGGTCAAGGGAACCTCCGGAATCCTGGCGTTGTCCGAAAGACAGTCCAGACCGGTACTGCAGACCCCCTGCATCGGCTGCGGACGCTGCATTGCGGCCTGTCCCTTCGGATTGAGCCCCACCTCCCTGTACAAGTGGATCGAACATCGGGAGTACAGCGAGGCGATGGCAGCCGGACTGATGGATTGCAAGGAGTGCGGCTGCTGCGGCTACGTGTGTCCGGCTCATATCCCCTTGATTCAGGGAATGAAGCTCGGAAAACTCATGGCACGGAAGAAGGGCTGAAGATAATGGCAGATGTCAACACCAACTGGAGCGCCCGCGTCACCGTATCGCCTCACCTTCATGAAGGGAGCAACACCGCGCGGATCATGATCAGTGTGATTCTCTGCCTGCTTCCCGCCGGCGCATGGGGCGTATTTCTGTTCGGGCTGTACTCGCTGTACGTGATTCTGGCTTCCGTAGCCGCCTGCGTGCTTACCGAGCTCATCATCACCCGCCTCCTGGGCCGTTTCACCCTGAACGACTGGAGTGCCGTGTTGACCGGGCTTCTCATAGGCTACAACATGCCCCCCTCGGTGCCCTTGTACATCCCCGTGATCGCCTCGGTGTTCGCCATCACGGTGGTGAAGATGGCTTTCGGAGGCTTGGGGCGCAACTGGATGAATCCCGCTCTCGCCGGCCGTGTTTTCGTTACCTTCTCCTGGACCGGCTTCATGACAACCTGGAAGACCCCGCTGACCTGGTCAGCGGATGCGGTAACCAGCGCCACGGCTCTGGGATTCGTAAAATCGGGCCTCATGACCTTCGAAGGCACGGTCCGTGGACCCGTCGAATTTCTGGCCTCAAAGGGCTATCCGATCGGAAAGCTGCCGGCCTTCCTGGCCCCCCTGGGCAGGCTGTTCCCCGGACGCTACGGCGCTCTGTTTCTGGGCAATATTCCGGGATGCATCGGCGAGGTGTCCGCGCTGCTGCTTCTGCTGGGCAGCATCTACCTGTTCGTGAAGAAAATCATTACCTGGGAGATCCCGGTATCCTACATCGGTACGTTCGCCCTGATGATCTGGTTTCTCGGCGGCAGACCCTTCGGAGGCGCGGTATTCACGGGGGACGTGCTGTTCCATCTTCTGGCCGGGGGGCTGATGCTCGGCGCACTGTATATGGCCACGGACATGGTCAGCTCTCCTCTTACCAGCAAGGGGATGATCATCTACGGCGTGGGTGCGGGATTTCTGACCTTTCTGATTCGCATCTACGGATCGTTTCCCGAAGGGGTGTCCCTGGCCATCATCATAATGAATATGTTCGTTCCGCTGATAAACCGCGCGACCCGTCCCGTCGTTTTCGGCTACGTGAAGGAAGGCAAGGAATGAAAAACGTAGTAGTCGTAGGGCTGAAGCTGTTCGCCATCTGCGCGGTAGCCGCGGTCACCCTGGGAGGGATCAACGCCATCACTGAACCGCTAATCATCCAGAGGAAGATCATGGAGCTGCAGCAGGCTTTGGACGAATTGACCCCCGGCGCACAAACGGGGGAGGCGATCGAGGTGCCAGATAATCCGGTGGTCGAAAAACGATACCCCGTTACGAAGGACGGCCAGAGCGCCGGCATGGTTCTGGAGCTGGAGGGTTCGGGGTACGGGGGGGATATGAAAATCCTCGCCCGATACGATGAAGATGGAACGATACGTGCGGCAAAACTGATGGACGATACTGAAACGCCGGGGCTCGGCAAAAAGGCGGAGAATCCGGCCTATATGGAGAAATTCATAGGCACCGGTTCGCAGGACAATCCGGTTCCGGTGCGGAAGGATATGCTGCAGCCCGGTGAGGCGGACGCCGTGACCGGAGCGACCATCACCTTTCTGGGTATCTCCAAGGCCCTGGCCGAAGGGGCGGAGTACGCGGCAGCGGGACCCGGGGGAGAATGACGATGTACAGCGAGTTCAGCAAGGGAATTTTCAAGGAGAATCCGATATTCATCATCCTTCTGGGGCTTTGTCCGACCTTGGCCGTTTCCACCCAGGTGGTGAACGCGCTGGGCATGGGAGCGGGGGTCATCTTCGTTCTGCTCGGATCCGAAATCTTCGTGTCCCTACTGAAAGATTTCATCCCCGAGCGGATCCGCATTCCCGCGTTTATCGTGATCATCGCCTCCTTCGTTACCGTCGTGGATCTTGTGATGCAGGCCTATGCACCCTCCCTGTCCCGAAACCTCGGGGTATTCGTGCAGCTGATCGTGGTCAACTGCATCATTCTGGGCAGAGCCGAGGCTTTCGCCAGCAAGCGGAAGCTGGGAGAATCCCTGCTCGATGCCCTGGGGATGGGCGTGGGCTTCACCTTGGGGCTGCTGCTGATTTCGGCGATCCGGGAGGTCTTCGGATCCGGGACCATCACCCTCTTTGCAATGGGTTCCTTCGACGGGGTGATCCGTATCCCCGGCCTCTCCGCTCAGCCGGCCCGCGTGTTGGCCCTGGCGCCCGGGGCGCTGTTGGTGATCGGTTTTCTAAAAGCCCTGTTCAACTGGCTCGAGATGCGCAGGGAGGCCCGCGAGGCCTGGGCGGTCGCCGCCCCGCCGCCGGGTGCTGCAGCTAGCGCAGCAGCTTCGCAAACCGGCAGCAGCGCCGATGACGGTCTTCCATCCAGCGAAGGTACTTCATCAGCAAGGGAAGGGGGAGCCTCATGAGCTACATCGGGATCATCATCACCTTCGTTTTCATCAACAACTTCATCCTGACCCAGTTCCTGGGGCTCTGTCCGTTTATCGGTGTGTCCCGGAAAACAGATTCGGCAATCGGCATGGGTTTTGCCGTCATTTTCGTCATGTCCATAGCCTCCCTGGCCACCTGGGCCGTGTACAGGCTGATTCTGGTCCCTCTGAATATCGAGTATCTCCAGACCATCAGCTTCATTCTGATCATCGCCGCCCTGGTTCAGCTGGTCGAAATGGTGATCATAAGGATCTCTCCGCCCCTCTATAAGGCACTGGGTATCTATCTGCCCCTGATTACGACCAACTGCGCCGTTTTGGGCATTGCCCTGATCGCCGTACGCAGTGACTACAACGCCCTGGAGAGCTTCGTGGCCGGCATTGCCGCGGGATTGGGCTTCCTGCTGGCCATCGTGGTCATGTCAACGATTCGCGAACGATTGGACCAGGAATGGGTTCCCAAACCCTTCAGAGGCGTACCCATAGCATTTATCACGGCCGGTCTCATGGCCCTGGCGTTCATGGCTTTTGACAAAGCACTGTTGAAAAACCTGCTCGGATAGGAGGATCCCACGTGGTAGTCGTACGAATAGCGTATGCTTTGGCATCGGTTGCGGGTTTGGGGATTCTCCTCGGGCTGGGATTGGCCTTTGCCTCCCGTTTGCTGGCGGTCCGCCGGGACGAGAGGGTGGAAGCCATAGAGAAGATTTTGCCCGGCGCGAACTGCGGGGCCTGCGGATTCGCAGGCTGTGCAGCCTACGCCGCGGAAATCGTGGGCGGAGAAGTGGCATTGGATCTGTGCACCGTCGGCGGTCCGGATGTCGCCGCACGGGTGGCGGCGATCATGGGGGTCGAGTACGAGAGAGCTGCGGCGGGCAAACGGGTTCCCCAGGTTCACTGCCGCGGCGGCTCCGCGGCCCAGCGCGCTTTCGAGTACACGGGGGTGGCCGATTGTGTGGCCCTCTACGCGTTGTTCGGCGGCGATAAAGTCTGCAAGTACGGTTGTCTGGGTCTGGGCAGCTGCATCCAGGTGTGCCCGGTGGATGCGATCTGCTACGACGCCGAGGGACTGGTCTGGGTCAACAAGGAGATCTGTATATCCTGCGGACAGTGCGTGAAGGTCTGTCCAACCGGGGTGATGCAGTGGCTTCCCTATGAGGCGGACTACCTTGTCGCCTGCAACTCGAAGGACAAGGGCGGGCGGGTGCGCAAGTACTGCAAGGTCGGCTGCATCGCCTGCAAGATCTGCGAAAAGAAATCCCCCGAGGGAGGATACAAGGTCGAAGATAATCTGTCTCGGATCGACTACGAGCTTACCGGTGACAGACGGGAGGGAGCGGAAGCCTGCCCGACGAAGTGCATCGTGAAAAATGATGTTCATCCAAAACGATGAGCTCCATCAGCCTGGTATTCGGCACCTACAATCATCAACCCGACGGAACCTCCCCCGAGCGATTTGAAACCGTCTATCAGCGGGCGTACAAACCCTTTCTGAGCCTCCTGTACAAGTTCCCCCGAATACACACGGTGCTGCACTACTGCGGGTCCCTGTTCGAGTGGATGGAGGACCAGCACCCGGAGTTCATCATGCTGCTCAAGGAGATGATCCGGCGCAAGCAGGTGGAGCTCCTGGGCGGGGGGTATCACGCGCCGATACTGCCGCTCATCCCCGACGGCGACAAGCTGGGTCAGATCGAAAAGATGAGCACCTTCATTCGCACAACCTTCGGTACCCGGCCGCGGGGAAGCTGGCTCGCGGAGTGCGTCTGGGAACCGACGCTGGCGCGCATCTTGAGCAACAGCGGGATCGAATACACCTTCCTCGATGATCATCACTTTCATGTAGCCGGGGTGCAGGAACCGGACTGCTACCAGCCCTATCGTACCGAAGACCAGGGAAAGGCGGTTACCGTGTTTCCTCTGCACCTGGGTCTGCAGGCCATGGTTCCTTCCGGCAGTGCCGAGGATCTACTCTCGGCGCTGCGGGCCGTAGCTGTCCGGGGTGAGCGGCAGATCGCGGTCATCCTGGTGCCCGGTGAGACATTGGCCGAAGGGCAGGGCGCCGCCGGGATATACAAGGAGGGGGGATGGCTCCCCCGCTTCTTCCAGCGCTTGGAGGAGAACCGGGATTGGCTGCACCCGATCAATCCCCGCTACCGTCCGGAAGTCCTGCGCCCGCAGGGACGCCTGTACTTCCCCTGCCTCTCCTCTATGGAAACCATGAACAGCGCACTGTCGCTGGCGCGCCAGAGAGTCTGTCAGGAAATCAGCAAGAGAGTCCGCAGACCCGAGAACGGTATCTACCTGCAGAGGGGCTTTTTCCGCCAGTTCCTGACCCGATATCCGGAAGTCGGCCTTCTGTATTCCCGGTTGATGTACACCCACGTTCTGGTGAATCAAATCCGGGGGGACAAATACAAGAAGAAGGCAGCCCTCAATGAGCTGTGGAAGGGTCAAACCGGAGCTGTATACTGGCACGGCCGATGCGGTGGAGCCTACTCAAACAATCTGCGTAAGGCCGCCTACCGCGCCTTCAACGAAGCGGAGAAGATAACCCGCAACGCCGGTATGTTCATATCATCGATCATCGCTACGGACTACGACATGGATGGTGAGGAGGAGTACCTGTATCAGGGCAGAGTCCTCAACGCCTTCGTTCACAGTCACGGAGCCACCCTCCTGGAGCTGGACTACCTCCCCAAGAGCTGGAACTATCTGGACACGATCGCTCGCTGGCCGGAACACTACCACCGCTTCAAGTACGAAGGCTGCGACTGGTACATGCGCAAGGGTTTCATCGACCACTTTTTCGCACCCTCCACGACCCTGGAGAAGTTCGACAGAATGAGATATCAGGAGATGGGGGATTTCATCAATCGACCCTTCCGGATCGAGGAGCTCAAACGGGAGCAGAGGAAGGTGGTACTCACAAGGCACGGACAGGTGCGGGTCAAACGCAAGAACAACCCCATAACCCTGTCGAAAAGCTACTCGTTCAAAGAAAATGGAATCGATCTGGGCATCGTCATCCATAACCGTGGAACGCAGCCGGTCGAGCTGTGGTACGGTTCGGAGCTCAATCTATCCCTGGCCGGCTACGAGGATGCGACCCTGACGGTGCAGAGTGAGGAAAAGGAAACCCCTGTGGGCTCCGAGGCTGCCGACCTGGGAGAAGTGAAGGGTGTGCGGGTCTACGACAATGTCAACGGCGTGCAGATCGCCTTCGGGGCGGACAGAGAGTTTTCCCTCTGGAGCCTGCCGGTGTATACGATGAGCTACGTCGGCGATTCGCTCCGGAAGATGTATCAAAGCTCGTGCTTCCTGTCGCAGTGGGATCTCAAGCTGCAGCCGGACCAGCGGGACGAATTGAAGGTGAGTATCGATCTGCGAAAACGGTAAAGTGAGGATCTACGGTGGTTGCCTTACGGTTACGGCCCTACGGTTGTTCCCATAGATGACGAAAACATGACTCCAGCCAGGGCTGGACAGGGACGTACAGCTGATCCTGAGATAGGACGAACTCCAGCAGCGCTTCTTCATATAACTCCTGGAAGTAGTATGCCTGAGCCAGGTAGAAGCGCACCCGGGCCTCGGTATAGGGGGAACGCCGAAGGTTGAGGAATCCCTGCAGTTTCGATTCTGCCCCTGCGTAATCACCAGCCAGCAGGTGCTGCTGCAGGATGTTGTGGAGGCTTGTCGATTCCCCGGCGGCCGGCTCGTCCCTGTCTTCGGGAAGAATTACCACCGATTTTTGTCCGGCCTTCAGCGGCGGAGTGGAGGAGAGGATGCGGGAGATGGCTGCCTGTGTTTGCGGATCCAGGTCCGCCCGCTGCGGGGGTATGATAAAACTGCTCCCCGACTCCTCGGCTAGCTGGAGATAGGGCAGCGGTGTGGTTGCCAGGGTGAGCCCGCCGGTCTGTCGGCCGGGTTGTATTCCGGGTTTTATCGGGGTGCCGGGCGCGGGGGCGGCAGTTCCAGCAACCGGCGTTTCTCCGGCTGGTTGTTCCGTCGCAGCTTCGCTCTCGATCCCCGCTTGTGCGGCGGAGGCCGGCCCAATGCCGGCCTCCGGCCCAATGCCGGCCTCCGGCAGCAGAGCGACCCTCTGAACCTCCAGCGGTACGACCACACCTCGAACCGTCGTATTTTCTCCCGCCACCAGCACCTGCTTACCCAATTTGAACATTTCCGTATCGATCACGGCGTAGTAGCTTTCCACGCCGGGAATCGGAAAGTCGACAAACCGGGTGGTTCCCGCTTCCAGCTGCAGAGGGGCAAACGCTTCGAGCAGGTCCTCGGTGCCGGTCATGGGGGCGTTGCTGCGGAACAGGAGAAGGTCTGCGTCGGGATTCGAAGTCTTAAAAAAGACCTGCACCGCATCATCCACGACTACAGCCCGTATGCCGGTGATTCGGGGGCTGGCGCTTTCCGCAGGCGGTGGAACCGATATCCGGACCGCTTGGGATGTCTTGTTCCGAAAGGGAATGAACAGTTTTTGAATCGTAGCGCTCGAGTCTTCTATGAGCGCTGCGTAGTAGTACGGTTTGTCGTCCGGAGGGGTGTCTTCGTAGCTCTCATGATCCGCAGTCAGTTTGGCGACGCGTACGGCATCGGCCAGGTTGTCTTGATCGATCTCGGATGAATGCCGATACAGGAGTATTGCACCCTGAAGATCTCTAGGATTGCGCCAGGTGAGGAGAATCTGAGACTCGTCGGCTTTGGCCTTGAGTTTGGATACAAAGGCAACGATGCGTTCACTTCCGGCTTCCTGGGAGAATCCTGAAGAGGCGACGAGCAGGAGCAGAAGAAGCAGGGAACCTTTCTTCATACACGTTACTCATCGGCGGAGATTTTTCATAGTTTGACACAAAATAGGAGAATCTTTAAACTTAATCAAGATGTTCGTAGCAGTAGCATGCGATTTGGGCAGCGAAGATCATCAGAGAAGGGTGTATTCCAGCTTGGCGGAGTACGGATTCCAAAAGGTGCATGAAGGTCTGTACGAATCCCTCACGATAAATGAAAATGGCCTGCTTCGTCTGAAGAGGGAGTTGGATCGATTGACGGACAGCTATGACAGCCTGCGTTTCTACCAGTATCCGATGGAAAATACTCTGGTGATCTCCGTCCTGAAAGAGAAGAAGTGGCGTAAAACTGTTGTGAGTACGAACAGGCGAGAGCGCCCCTGATCAGAAGATCTAGTCCCCTCGATTCACTCTAAAAACAAGGAAGGAGCGGAAATGCTAGATGAACTTCATGCGGAAATCACCCAGTTAGAGGACGATATAGAAGAATCCTGGAGGTACCTTTGACCCCCAGGGGTTGATTGAAAAGATCCAAACCCTGGAGCAGCGCTCCGGGGCGGCTGATTTCTGGCAGAATCGAGAACACGCGGAAAACACCATGAGTACCCTCAAGCGACTGCGGGATACCTTCGACCCGTGGAAGGAGCTGAAAGCACGCTTCCGGGATGTAAAGGAGTTGTTTGATTTGGCGGTTGAAGAGGGCGATGAATCCATCGGGGAGGAGATTGCCGCCGGCCTGGGAAGCCTGAGGGCCACCTACGAGCAGCTCAAGCTGCTGCGGCTGCTGGGCGAGGAGAACGATCCGCTGCCCGCCTTCCTCACGATACACTCCGGTGCCGGCGGCACGGAGGCCTGTGATTGGGTGAGCATGCTGCTGCGCATGTATACGCGCTGGGCCGAAAATCACGGCTACTCCACCGCAATCCTCGATATGTTGGAAGCGGAGGGGGGAATCAAGAGTGTGACCGTGGAGATTACCGGGGAATACGCATATGGTTTTTTGAAGAGTGAGACGGGGATCCACAGGCTGGTTCGTATATCCCCCTTCGACGCTTCACGAAGAAGGCATACCTCCTTCGCCTCGGTATTTGCGTCGCCGGTGATCGATGATACCATCGAGGTGGAGATCAAAACAGACGATTTGCGGATAGACACCTACAGAGCCGGCGGTGCCGGAGGGCAGCACGTGAACAAGACGGATTCCGCGGTTCGTATAACCCATCTCCCGACTGGAATCGTGGTTCAGTGTCAAAACGAGCGCAGTCAGCATAAAAACAAAGCCATGGCCATGAAGGTCCTTCGTTCGCGGTTGTACGAGCATTACAGGGAACAACAGGACGCCGAGAGGGAGAAGCAGGAGAGCGAGAAGAAAGATATCGCCTGGGGTAACCAGATTCGTTCGTATGTGTTTCAACCGTATTCGATGGTGAAGGATCACAGAACCAAGGCGGAAACGGGCAACGTCCAGGCCGTCATGGATGGGGATATCGATCAGTTCATCGAAAGCTATCTCATTACCAGCTCGGGAGCCAGGCAGCCGTGGGCATAAACGTACTGATTGCCGACGATCTGAAGTTCATCAAACTCGTGCTGCGGGAACTCGTCGAGAAAGCAGGTTTCCGCGTCGTGGGAGAAGCCTCAAACGGGGAGGAAGCCGTTGAGCTGTATCAGGATAAACGTCCGGATGTGGTGCTCCTGGATATCACCATGCCCAAGATGGACGGTCTGGCCGCCCTGAAGCAGATCTTGAAGATCGATCCGGAGGCCAAGGTCATCATGTGCTCAGCCCTGGGGCAGCAGAGCCTGATGGTTCAAGCACTGCAGTTGGGGGCCAAGGATTTCATAGTCAAACCCTTCCGCGAAGAACGGGTGATCGCCGCGATCAAGCATATCCTCGATATCGAATGAAGATTCTCCTTTTCCTGCTGCTAACAGTTGTCCCCCTTTCAGCCGACGACATCCGGCTGATCGATCAGCGGGAATACTGGTCTGTCGGGGTCGCCGCCTTCCAGGGTAAGAACCTGAGCCCGGAGAATGAGTATCTGACGCGCAGTTTCCCTCTTTTGCTTCGAGAGCGACTGGAGGACATCCCCGAACATTATCTCAGCGAAGCCGAGGTACGGGCCTGCCGAAGGCAGATCATCAGGACAGAGCAGCAGCGCCTGGCCGCTGCCGTCAATGCCGATCGCCGTGCCCGGGACGAGCTGTTCTTCACCTCCCAGGAGGACAAGGCGTCCGTCTACGAGGAGCGCATCGCCGACAATCTCGCGGCTATCCGGAAGCTGGGGGAATTGGATCCCGAACAGATCGCCTTTGCTCAGAGCAAACCCCTTCGTTTCATCTCCGGGCCGGACGGAGAGCTGGTATTCGACAGAGAGGTGCTCAGCCCGTTTCAGCTGGCACATCAGCAGGATCTGGATGTCTTGCTCTGGGGACGTCTCGAAGAGGTTCAGGGCTTCTTCTACTTCGAAGTCACTCTGTTCAACGTCGTTCTCGGAGAACCGGTGTTTACCTACAGCGGCGCCGCAGATCCGATCGAGCTGTACGAGCTTTCCGACGAGCTGATCGTGCAGCTTGCCACCGTGCTCTGGGGTCGCGATTGGAGCTCCCTTACAGTACAGACCGCACCGCCCGGCGCCTCGATCTGGATCGACGACGTGTTCCAGGGACGCACTCCTCTGAGCATTCCCTACCTGCTTCCGGGCAGCAAAGAGGTGCGAGCGCAGGCGTCGGGGTACCAATCGGTCGAACGGACAATCGAGCTTTTCCCCTACACTGACCAGGTGCAGCAGATTACCCTTGTCCCTCAAGCTCTCGATACGTTCATCCTGGACAGCAATCCGGAGGGAGCGGCCGTCTACTGGGGATCGGAGTGGCTCGGCACGACCCCCTTGAGCGTCGAAAAACCGGAGGAACTCAGTCGTTTCCTTCTGCGCCGGGAGGGGTATCTCGATTTTCCGCTGTACGCCGGCCCGACTCTCGAGCAGTCGATAACCGCCGACCTGATGCCCGACAACCTGGATCCTCCGGAGATTCAGAACCGCAGGCGGGGCGAACTGTACAGGGCCTTCGGCGTCTTCGCCCTGTCTATCCCGTTTCCGGTGTTCTTGGGGGGCTACCTGCGTGACTACAGGGCGGTGGGAGCGGATGTAAGCGGATTGACTTATGCCTATTTCGGTTCATTTGCCGTCAGCTCGGCGCTGTTTGTGAATTTGGCGGTACGGCTGATTCGTTATCTCAAAGCCGCCGACAGGAAAGCGTGAGTGAAGATGGTGGATGGATGAGCAGAAGATCCCTGGGCGCCAAGCTGCGAGATCTATTCGGATCCCCGGACCGAGATTTTTACGAGGAGCTGGAGGATATTCTGATCGAGGGTGACATCGGTCCGGCGACGGCCGCCAACATCATCGATGTGGCCAGAGCGGAGATTCGGGGCAGGGACTCGAAAGATCGGGATCGTTTTTTTCACCTCCTCAGGTCTCAGCTGGGAGAGAAACTTCGGCTGGAATCGCTGGAACCGGTGCAGGACACCGTCAACCTGATCCTCGTGCTGGGCGTAAATGGCGTGGGCAAAACCACGACGATCGCGAAGCTGGCTCATTTCTTCGCGGGACAGCGGCACAAGAGGGTGCTCCTGGCCGCGGCGGACACCTTTCGCGCCGCCGCCATCGACCAGCTCGCCGTGTGGGGAAAACGGCTCTCCCTTCCCGTGGTGCGGCAGGATCCGGGTTCCGATCCCGGGGCGGTGGTATTCGATGCCATTTCCAGCGCCCTGGCCAACAAGATCGACCTGATCATCGCGGACACGGCGGGGCGTATGCACAACAAGGCTCATCTGGTCAAGGAGTTGGGAAAGATCGACAAAATCGCCGCAAGCCGCCTGCCGGCCTGCGCGTACAAGAAAGTCCTGGTCATCGATGCCACGACCGGTCAGAATGCTCTGCGCCAGGCAGAGGTGTTTCACGAGGCGATCGGCGTCGACAGTATCATTCTGGCGAAATACGACTCGACGGCAAAAGGAGGAATCGTGGTGGCCATAGCCAGAGATCTGGGCATCCCCTTCTCCTTCATCGGTGTCGGGGAAAAACTGGATGACCTGGAGCCCTTCGATAGGGAATCATATCTGAACCGTCTGCTCGAGGCGCAATGAGCGCGAAGCTGCTCCTGGTTGTGATCCTGTCGGTCCCGCCCATGCTCTACGCCCAGGATGCCGGCACAATCCGGTACTACATTTCCGACGATCTTGGTATGGCTCTCGAGGAAATCGGTTGGTACCGCCGGGAGGAGTTTCCCTATATTTTGGTTGTCGAGAAAGAGGGAAGCCGGGAGACCCGCACCCTTCTTTTCGAAGGCGAAGAGCGTCAGCGCTGGGAGCGTGATCCCGAAGAAGAACGGATCTACCGGGGCACCGAGCTGGAACTGGAGCAAAGACTAAGGTACGACAAACAGAATCGCCTGATCGAGGAGCAGCTGTATTCCGACGGCGAGCTTAGCCAGCGCACCGTCTACTACTACGACCGCGATGTCCTGGAACGAACCGAGACCTTCGCTCCCGACGGGCTGCTGCTCTACCGTGATTTTTACAGGCTGAGTCCCGACGGACAGCTGCGCAGGGTGACCCGGGAGCAGGAGGACAGTCAGTCGAATCAACAGCTGGCCCTCGGAGAAGGAGCCAGGGGAGTGGCGGAGGAGCGCTACGGGAACCACCGGGAGCGGCGGATAAACCGCTACGATCAGGAAGGCAGGCTCGCGGAACGGGAGTACTGGTACGAGGGAGAGTTGATGGAGCAGGAGCGAATCCAATACCGCGGTGAGGGTGATATCCGCTCGAGCTCCCAGCTGGAGGAGTTGTCCCTGGAGCGTACGACTCGGTGCAGCTACGACGAGGAGGGAAGGGTTGTCCGAATCGAGGTCACGGAAGGGGGGGAGGAGATCGAGCGCACCGTCCACGTTCGGGACGCGGGGGGCAGGATCGTCGAAACAACGAAGAGAGGTCCGCGGGGGATCGAAAACTGGCGCTTCGAATACGGACCGGATGAGGAACTGGTGCGGGAGGAGTACCGCGTGCGGGGCGCTCTGGAGCGTGTCACCCTGTACTCCGTGCAGGGGGGCGAGCGGGTGCGGGTGGAGGAGCTGTACCGGGAGGGACAGCCGTTCATGAGAGTGCACTACCAATCCGAACAGAAGGTGAGGGAAGAGTACTTGAGCGACGGAGAGGTCGTGCGGGTGCGGGAGTTTCAATGAGGTCTCGATTCATCTCGTTCATGGGTTTTCGCTACTTTCGTTCCAGGCGGCGGGGTGTGGGCGGTACTTCGACGGTGCTGGCGATCCTGGGTGTCGCGGTCGGGGTGATGGCCCTTACCGCGGTCATGGGGGTGATGAACGGATTTCAATTGGGATTCATAGATAGCATCCTGGAGATCAGCTCCTATCATCTGCAGATCCGGGGCCTGGAAGACCCTTCCGCTTCGGGGATACTGGAATCCCTGCGGGGGCTGCCCTGCGTGCGATCAGCGGTGCCCTTCAGCGAGCATCAGGTGATCATCGAGGGGAGGTTCAGCGATCCGCGGGGCTGCCTGATCCGGGGATTGCCCGCCGACGTGCGGAGACTCGATCCCTCTTTTTTTCAGGCCCTCGAGATCGTATCCGGAGATTTCACGCTGGCGCAGCCGGGAGCGATCGTTTTGGGAGTCGAGCTTTCCCGGCACCTGGGTGTCGGGGTCGGAGACGGCGTATCGATCCTGTCCCTGCAGGGCACCTCATTGGGGGCGCTCAAGCCGGCCAACCGCTTCTACCAGGTGGTCGGGCTGTTTCGAAGCGGATACTACGAGTTCGATCTCGGTTGGGCTTTTTTCTCCCTGGAGGAGGGGTTCGCGCTGGACGGGAACAGCCAAACGCCGACGACCATCGGGGTCAAGATTCAAAACCGTTTTCGGGATCAACAAGCGATAGAGGCAATTCAACAGATCCCCGGCTGGCGAGGATTTCAAATCGTCAGCTGGAGGGAATTCAATCGGGCCTTCTTCGGAGCCCTGCGCATGGAGAAAATCATGATGACCGTTCTGATCGGGCTGATTTTCGTGGTCGTCGGCTTCAACATCCACCACAGCCTGCGCAGGGCGGTTCGGGAGCGATACGAAGAGATCGGCGTGCTCAAGGCTCTCGGGGCATCCGACATCGCGGTGCGCAGGATTTTCGTTCTCGAGGGGCTGCTGATCGGTACCATCGGTGCGTTCATCGGGTTGCTGCTCGGACTGCTGATATCCGCCAACATCAATACCGTGTTCAACCTTGCCGAGATGGTCGTCAACGCCGTGATCGCTTTCGTGGACCTGCTGCTCTTCCCCCTCGTGCAATCCTCCAGCGGCCGATTCTCCCTTTTTTCCCCGGCCTACTTCTACATCACCGAGGTCCCCAGCACGGTTCTGCTGAGGGAGGCCGTGCTGATTGTCGTGTTCGCCGTGTTTGCGCCGACCGTGGCCGCGGCCGCGGCGGCGGCCCGGGTGAAGGAGGTGCGCCCTGCGGAGGTACTTCGTTATGAGTGAATCCGTCCCGACCGCTCTGGACGTTCAGGGGGTGAAAAAAGTCTTCCGCAGCGGCAATGAGGACCTGGTCGTTTTCGAGGAGGTGAGCTTTACCGTACCGCAGGGAAGCACGGCGGTCATCCTGGGGGAGAGCGGTTCGGGAAAAACGACCCTGCTGAATCTGATCGGTGCCCTGGATTCGTGCACGGCGGGACGGATCGTCTTCAATGGGTTCGATATCACCGAGCAGAGGGAGGAGAACCTCATCGAGTTTCGCTCGAGACACCTGGGATTCATCTTTCAGTTCCACTATCTTTTGAAGGATCTCACCGCCCTGGAAAACGTCCTGATTCCCGCCCTGATCGCCCGCTCCCCCAGCGCGCAGGCCGGACGGCGGGCGCAGGAGCTGCTCGCGCGGGTTGGATTGACGGCTCGGATGGACCACTACCCCGTGCAGCTGTCCGGGGGAGAACGGCAGAGGGTGGCCGTAGCCCGAGCTCTGATGAACGATCCCCACCTGATCCTGGCTGACGAACCGACGGGAAACCTCGACGAGCGCAACTCAAAGGCGATCCAGGAGCTGCTCTTCGAACTCGTACGATCCTTCGGCAAATCGATGGTCTTGGTGACCCATGCCGCCGACTTCAGTCGGCTGGGGGACGTGCACTTCCTGTTGGAGCACCGCAGGCTGAGGACGTTGTAATGGCTCTCGGCCGCGCCCTCTGGACAAACCTGGGCCTGCGAACCTTCGTCTCCCGACGCGGAAGGATCTCGAGTCTCTTATTCGGCAGCATCATCGGCATAGGCTTGAGCCTGATCCCTCTGGTGGTCGTGTTGGAGGTCGCCGACGGGATGATCGAAGGAATCACCCGCCGTTATCTGGAAGTGGGAACGTATCACCTGCAGGTGAGCCTGGCCGGGGATGCCAATCTGGAAAGTTACGAGATCCTGGCGCAGCGGCTTCGGGACGGACCCGGGGTCACTCGGGTCATCACGGAACGGCAGGGCATGGGCCTTCTGTACACCGATTCCGGGCGGGGGGCGGTCACCGTCCGTGCCGTGCCCCCGTCTTTGTACCGGGAGGATGCGGATTTTCGCAGGTTTTTTCAGATCCTCGAGGGATCTTTCGACCTGGACACTCCCCAGGCCATTCTCGTGGGCAGGGAGATCGCCCGGAAACTGGGGGTGCGCGTCGGGGAGCCCGTCAAGTTGCTGTCGATGGTCTCTACCTCGGTCGGACGGAGCTTGCCGCGGGTGAGCTCTTTCACCGTTACGGGAATTTTTACCACGGGGTACCAGGAGCTGGACAAGCTCTGGGTCTATATCCCCCTGAGCGCGGCCGCGCGGGTTTTGGCCGGCAGCAGCTCCTCGACATTTCTGGGGGTGAAGGTCAAGGATCCCTTCCAACGGATCGATGCCCAGCTGCGCGCCCTGGAAGCGGATCTTCCCGAAGAAGCTCAAGTAGCGAGCTGGTATGATCTGGAGAGAGCGAACTACAAGTCTTTCCAGACCACCCGGGCGCTGCTGGTCTTCGTTATGGTCCTGATCGTGGCTGTAGCCACCATCAACATTTCCTCGAGCCTGATCATGGTGGTCATCGAAAAAACAGAGGAGATCGGTATCCTCAAGGCCATGGGAGCGGATCCCGGGGAGATTACCCGCACCTTCGTTTTTACGGGCCTGTGTGTCGGCTTCGCCGGTGTGCTGCTGGGCTTGAGCCTGGGATTGACCGTGGCTGTGAACATCAATTCCATACTGGCCGGTGCCGAGCTGTTGGTGAATTGGCTGGTTTTTGCTGTCCGGCAGCTGATCTCTCCGATCGTTCAGGTGCGGAGCTCGGCCCCCGTGCGCCTCTTCAATGCGGAGTTTTACCTGGAGGAGATACCGATCCGCGTCAAGGTTGTAGAGCTGTTCTCCGTGGCCGCATCTTCCCTGCTGCTCTCGGCCCTGGCGGCTTTTTTTCCGGCCAGGGCGGCTGCCCGGATCAAACCCCTTGAAGTGTTACGGAAAATTTGATTTTGTGTGTATAATTAAACGTAGCTATGAAATGTGAAATCTGCGGTACCCGGAAAGCGGTGATCCATATCCAGCAGGTCATCGGCAAGGAACGGGTGGATCTTCATCTGTGCGAAGAGTGTGCCCTCGAGCGGGGTATAAACGGAGAGGGGGAGCACGTGGAGCTGTCCATCTCCAACATGCTGAACGGTCTTCTGGATATCCGCAACCTGAAGGAGAGGAAAAACGCGATCTGCCCGCAGTGCGGGTCGACTTGGGAATCGATTCAAAAGCGAGAGAAGTTGGGTTGCGCGGAATGCTACAGCACCTTCAGCCGGGAAATCCATTTCCTCCTTGAAAAAATGGGTGCCCAGTCGGTTCACCGGGGAAAGCTGCCGAAGGGTTTGAGTACCTACAAGCGGTATCTTGTCGACGTGGTCAAGCTCAAAGAGGGCTTGCGGGAGGCACTGAAACGCGAGGACTACGAGAAGGCGGCGCGGATTCGTGATCGCATTCGGGAATTGGAAAACTCGTCGGAGGAGGGTTGATGCATATCGACAGAGGATGGTTCAGCTCCCCCGGATCCGACGATGACGTAGCGATTTCCAGCCGGGTTCGGCTCGCCCGGAACCTGCTGGGTGTCCCCTTTCCGCCGACCTTGAGCAAGCAGGAGGAAGAGCAGGTTCAGCGCGAGGTTATCGATGCCTTCTCGGGGCTGTCCGATCGCTTCGATCCGATCTATCTGGACCGTCTTCCGCCCCTCGACCGGAAGATCCTCCTGGAACAGAACATCATCTCTCAGGATTTCTCCGTTTCCCCGAACAAGTTGGTGCTTCTGAAGCAGGACGGCAGGATCAGCGCCATGGTCAACGAGGAGGATCATCTGCGCCTCGCCTGCCTGGATACCGGCCTTTGCCTGCAGGGGGTATATGAGGCGGCGGATGACCTTGACAGCCGGCTGGAGGAAAAGCTGCACTTTGCCGCCTCGATCGAGTGGGGCTATCTGTCCTCTCGACTGGAAAATGCCGGAACGGGCCTGCGGGCCTCGGTAATGCTGCACATGAGCGCCCTGGCGACCGACGGGACAATCGGCTGGGTTTTGAAGCGGGTAAACCAGATGGGTCTGCAAATCAAGGGATACTGGGGAGACGGGGACAACTCCCTCGGCGACATGTACCAGATCTCGAATCCCGTTTCGATCGGCCTTCGCGAGAAGGAGATTTTATCTTCGGTTGAAGAGGCGGCCAGGGAGATGGTGGAGTACGAGCGCAAGGCCCGGGAAGAGATGATGGCAAGCCGCCGAATCGAGTTGGAGGATCAGGTGCACAGAGCATTTGGGGTTTTAGGTACCTGCCGTCTTATCTCCTCCAAAGAAGCGATAACACTACTTTCCACGGTCCGCCTGGGAATCAGTGTGGGAATCATCAGAGAACCGCGCAACGAGGTGATTACCGCCCTGATGATCCAGGCTCAGAAGGCCCATGTTCAAAAAAGTCTGGACCAAACGGATGACGATGCAGATAATAAATTAGTAGATTATACGCGAGCGAAACTGATACGGCATGCCCTTCAGGGGCATGTCCGGGAGGACAACGATGTTTAAGGGTTTGACCCAGCGTGCTCAAAAAATACTGACAGTACTGGCCCAGGAAGAAGCGAAGAGATTTCATTCCGACCAGCTTCTGCCTGAGCATATAATAATCGCCCTGCTCAAAGACGGAGAGGGCGTCGCGGTCAAGGCATTGCAGAAGGCCAAGGTAGATCTGGGGGAGATGCAGCTGGAAATAGAGCGTTCCCTGCCTATGGGCAAGGGAGGGCTCATCCTTGGGGATGTTCCGCCTTCGAAGAGAGGAAAAAAGATACTGGAGGACTCCGCCGCCGAAGCCCGGAACATGGGCCATGAGTACATCGGAACCGAACACCTGCTTCTGGCCTCCAGCCAGGAGAAGGAAAGCGCCACGGCCCGCTATTTGATTCGCCACAAAGTGGATTCCGGCAAGTTACGGGAGCTCATCATCCAGATCAATGGTCTGGGGGACCTGAACCAGCAGGTACAGCAGAAGAGGAAGACCCAACCTCTGGCCAGGAAGGCCACTCCCACCTTGGACGAGTTCAGCCGTGATCTTACGAAATTAGCGCGGGACGACAAACTGGATCCGGTCATCGGCAGGATCCGGGAGATCCAGAGGGTGGTTCAAATACTGGCTCGGCGCACGAAGAACAACCCGGTTTTGATCGGAGAGCCCGGAGTGGGCAAGACCGCCATCGTGGAAGGTCTGGCTCAGCGGATCGTGACCGGAGATGTTCCTGAAGCGCTGTCCGGGCGCCGCGTGTTGACCCTGGACCTGGCCTCCCTGGTAGCAGGCACCAAATATCGGGGAGAGTTCGAAGAACGCCTGAAGAGGGTGATGAAAGAGATCGTATCGGCAAACAACGTGATCCTGTTCATCGACGAGCTGCACACGCTCATTGGTGCCGGCGGGGCCGAGGGTGCCATTGATGCCTCGAACATGCTCAAACCGGCGCTGTCCAGAGGGGAGCTGCAGTGCATAGGAGCGACCACGCTCAACGAGTATCGGAAGTACGTTGAGAAGGACGCCGCGCTGGAACGTAGATTCCAGCCGATCTACGTGGAAGAACCGACGGTGGGGGAGACCATCGAGATTCTCAAGGGTTTGAAGGAACATTACGGAAAGTTCCACCACGTAACCTACACCTATGAAGCTCTCGAAGCCTCTGCGGCGCTGTCCCATCGCTACATCTCGGACAGGTTTCTTCCCGACAAGGCGATCGACCTGGTCGACGAAGCGGGCAGTCGCAAGAAGATCGATAACAGCGTACGGCCGAAGGAGCTGGCGAAGATCGAGAGCGAGATCGAAAAACTGAGCGTGGAGAAGAGCAACCTCGTGGCCCAGCAGAACTACGAACAGGCCGCCGCGATAAGGGACCAGGTAAAGACCCTTCGCGGCAAGATGGAGGTGGTCAAACAGGATTGGGAAGCGAATCTTCGGGTGGAGGAAAACCTGGTCGATGTGGAGGAGATCCAGACCGTCGTCTCCGAGATCACCGGGATTCCCCTCAACAGGATCGCTCAAAGTGAATCGGAAAAGCTGCTGAAAATCGAGGAGGAGCTGCACAAGCGGGTGATCGGGCAGGATGCAGCGATCAGTTCGATCGCCGCTGCCATTCGTCGCTCCCGAACCGGCCTGAGCTCACCGAAGAGACCCTTGGGATCTTTCATCTTCCTGGGTCCTACCGGTGTGGGAAAGACCCTGTTGGCCAAGACTCTGGCGGCCTTTCTGTTCGGGAATGAGGACTCCCTGGTGCGTATCGACATGTCCGATTTCATGGAGAAGCACAACGTGTCGCGTCTTGTGGGTGCTCCTCCGGGATACATCGGCTACGAGGAGGGGGGAATGCTGACCGAAAAGATCCGGCGGCGCCCCTACAGCGTCATTCTGCTGGATGAAATCGAAAAAGCCCATCCGGATGTTTT
>Ga0315551_10001089_pt1 | contig 20919 bp, 17 predicted proteins | sample SalMarSW160290MG_FD_203678 | JGI IMG/M metagenome (GOLD analysis project Ga0315551, IMG submission 203678) | Salt marsh sediment microbial communities from the Plum Island Ecosystem LTER, Massachusetts, United States - Salt Marsh Sediment SW1602-90 ...
AGTGCCCTACATAGAAGGCTTAGGAACAAAGATGAAACTAACTAAGGCTTTTACTAAGTCTATTCACTATATGTTAGGGACAGTGCTTGAGGAAAGAGCCCGCTTTTTTAAGAAACTGTATGATGAAATAACTAATGGACCGTCGATAAAACAAAGGTATGTCGATATAGGCGCTGGAAAGCTTATAAATACCAAGGTATTCGGAGAAGACTTTGAAGAAATCTATGCCTTGGATGTTAAATTCGCTGATTTACAAAGCCAAGAGCCAAAGACCCGCTTTATTGTTGGTGACGCACAAGCCGTGCCATTGAAGGCAGGCACCGCTGATCTTGTATCGATGTTCTCCGTAATAGAGCATTTGCCATCTCCACAGAAGGCACTTTGTGAGGCAATGTGGTTACTTCGGCCAGGCGGTGAACTCATTATTCAAGCTCCAAATCCCCTTTTCCCCGTTGATTTGCATACCGGGTTGCCCAATCCCTTCTTCATTCCAAGATTTGCTAGAAAGACCTTTCTCAAGGCGCTAGGATATAGTAACTGGCTTAACAATGTTTATAGCCATCCCAAAGAAAAAGACCTTACCAAATGGCTAAGTGGAACCATGAAACTTACAGGAGTACGGAGGGTGGTCTACCCTTCCCACTTCGTACCTAAAAGAGTCAGAGCAATTTATAACTTCTTAGCCAAAACGAGATTCCTTAACTTAGTCCCACTGAGCTACTTATACGTTTATAAGGTGATTCGATGAACATACTTTTATTTGTGAATACACGACCGGAACCCAACGATTTGAAATATGTGGTTTACGTCGGTCGTCAGCGACGGGGATATCTTTTATGATGGCCAGCAAGAATTATACGGTTGCCTCAGGAAGCATACAGTGAAGATTTGGATCGACCTTATAAACACATCTCATCCAATTTTTTTCAAATCCTTGATAAAGGAATTTCATCAAGGGCATCAGACATATATAACGGCGAGAGATCGGTCAGAGACAGTGGCCTTAGCCCGTGAGCTAGGCATGGTGCCAAAGGTCATAGGCACAGACTTTAGCAACCGCATAGTAAAGACAGTTAATCATGCCCTCAGGACAATTGAATTGTTTATAAGAGTTCCAAAATTTGATGTAGCCCTTGCTTTTGGCGGCTCGACGAGTATTGCAGTGGCCAAGGCACGCATTAAACCGTCGGTCGTTTTCAATGACAATGACCTGATATTCACACAAGCAACGTTAGCTGGAAGGCTGGAAACAAAAATTATGGCAAGAGCAGATCACATAATTATACCTTCAACCTTCCCCGCACAGGTCTTGACCAGACGTGGTGCTAAAGTAGAGAGCATCCACCAGTTCGATGGCTACAAAGAAGATGTTTACATCGCCGATTACGAACCAGACCCCGATTTCCCTGCTAAGCTGCCATTCAGTAACTTCGTAGTCATCAGGCCTGAGGCTCTTTTTGCTGCTTATGTGACGCAGACTAGGAGCATAGTACCTGAACTAGTTAACGCCCTTGTCGCCAACAACGCTAATGTTGTTTATCTACCCCGAATAGAAGCAGACTTGCGGCATGTAGAACTACTAAGAAATGACAGGCACCTTTTTGTTCCCAAACAAGCACTGCACGGTCTCGATTTATGTTGGTACTCTCAAGCTGTTTTGACGGGTTCAGGAACATTCGCTAGAGAGGCTGCCTGTCTTGGAACAACCGCAGTTTCCTTCTTCCCCGAGCGGCTACTTGCAGTCGACCAACACCTTGTCAATGAAGGTAAGGTGCTCCATTCAAGAAGCATAGAAGAAATCATAGAATATGTGGCTTCATCTTCCCAAATGGACAAGGGTCCAAATTTGGAGAGGTGTAAAGAGGTGAAGCGCCAAGTAGTGTCGATTGTTAACGTGATCTTTGAGAACTTAGAAGGCTGACGGCATGATGAGAATAATTTTGCTAGCTGGAGCGAGGCCCAACTTCATGAAAATCGCTCCCATAATCAGGGCGATAGAGAAACATAATATTTCGTCAAGAACGAATCGCATCAAAGCCACGTTGGTTCACTCTGGGCAACACTATGACCATAAAATGTCGCAGGTCTTCTTCCAAGATCTGAAGCTGCCCAGACCTGACGTCTATCTTGGAGTAGGCTCAGGAACTCACTCAGAGCAAATAGGTAAAACGATGATTGGACTCGAGAAAGTGCTTCTGAAGGAAGAAGCTGACTTGGTCATTGTGGTCGGTGACGTAAACTCGACTTTAGCTGGAGCTTTAGCTGCAGTCAAGTCAGGTATCCCGGTAGCGCATGTAGAGGCTGGTCTTCGTTCCTACGACAAAAGTATGCCCGAAGAGATAAATCGCCTGCTTACTGATGCTATCTCTGACTATCTCTTCACTCCCTCACTCGATGCCGATGATAATTTAAAGAAAGAAGGAATACTGGCTGAAAAGATTTTCTTAGTAGGCAATGTTATGGTGGATAGCCTTCTGCACAACAGAGAAGGAATCAAAAGGTCTCAAATTTTGTCGCGATTGGAGGTAAACCCAAAAAGTTATGCTTTGCTGACTATGCATCGCCCTAACAATGTTGATAGTGGCGAAATCTTGCTAAGAATAGGTGAAGCCATCAAGAAAATCTCCTTGAGGATTCCCATCATCTTCCCAATCCACCCCAGAACAAAGAAAAATATTGAGAAATTCAGACTTAAAAGATTTTTTGAAGATAAGCATATCTTGTTTATTGAACCTTTAGGCTACCTCGATTTTCTCAAGCTGACAACAAATGCAAGATTCGTAATGACTGACTCCGGTGGAATTCAAGAAGAGACCACAGTGTTAAAGATTCCTTGCCTTACCTTGCGGGATTCCACTGAAAGGCCGATAACCATTTCCCAGGGAACCAATACACTAGTAGGTAATAAAACCTCGATAATTATAGAAGAGGCCACTAAAATCTTGGATAACAAAAGCAAAAAGGGGAGTATCCCTCCACTTTGGGATGGAAAAACAGCCCAGAGAATTGTGAGCATAATCTGTCAAAGAACCGCTACTGGAGTCTCCACATTACCCCAAGGCAGAGAGAATAATGTAGGATAGGGGTAAGGCAATGAGAATTTGCTATGTTGCCGATGGTGCCAGCATTCATACCCAAAGGTGGGTGAATTACTTCGCCGGGAAAGGGCATGAAGTCCACTTGATTTGCTGGAAACTGATGCCCGGTTATGATGAGAACATTTATATCCATTCGTTAACCAAAATAGCTCCCAAAATCTGGGCGGTATCTCAATACCTGAGCTTTCTCTTTTGGATTATTCAGGTTCGACGACTGGTTAGTAAAATAAAGCCAGATATAGTTGACGGCCACTTCATAACCGTTTACGGCTTCCTGGCAGCTTGTAGTGGCTTCCACCCGCTGGTTGTTAGCGCCTGGGGCAGTGATATGCTGGTTCAACCAAAGCGAAACCCGCTATCGAAATTTACTACCAAGTATGCCTTAAAGAAAGCAGATATAATAATATGCCTATTCCCTATTGATGTTGCAAAAGAGCAAATCACCGAATTAGGAATTGACTCAAGTAAGATAAGAACACTACTGCTCGGTGTTGATACGGCAGAGTTTAATCCATCCCACCGCGATGAGAAAATCAGGCGAACTCTGGGTATGGAGAGTTCACACCCTATAGTGATAAGTACTAGGGCTCTTGCCCCAATTTATAATGTAGAAACACTGGTTAAAGCTATTTCCCTCGTTTTAGCAGAAATACCGCAGGCAAAATTTGTGATCGCTGGCACCGGGGAACAGCAGGGCTATTTAAAGGAATTAGCACGTGCTCAAGGAGTATCAAATAGTACGAAGTTTATCGGCTGGGTTCCACGAACTGAGTTACCAAAATACTTGTCTTCAGCAGATATCTATGTGTCTAGTTCGCTTTCCGACGGCACTTCAAATAGCCTGTTGGAGGCAATGGCATGTGAATTGGCCCCTATAGTTACCGATATACCTGCTAATCAACCGTGGATCAATGACGGGGAGAATGGTTTCCTATTTCCAACAAGAGACTACAAAACATTGGCTTCAAAGATTATCTACTTGCTTAACAACGAGGAAGTGAGAGAGAACTTCAGCAGAAGGAGTCGGGAGATAGTCCAAAAGAAGGCGGAACAGCAGACCGAAATGAAAAAACTGGAAAGAGTATATCATGAGCTTGTTAAACCCACTCGATCTTGAGGAAGTAGCTCAAAAATGGGACTTGATGTTGGACGGACTGAAATGCTCTAAAGTGCTTGCTAAATTCAAAAAATCCAGATGAAAAACAGAAATGTAGTAATCACCGGTGGCGCTGGATTCATAGGTGCTAACCTCGCTAGAGAGCTAGTTGCTAACAACAGCATTATTATCATTGACAACCTCTCTGCGGGTAAGAAGGAAAACTTAGCTGACCTGTTAGGGAAAAACTTAAAATTCGTGGAGGGTAGTATTGGTGAGCTCTCATTGCTGAAAAGACTCTTCAGAAATGTCGATTTCGTCTTCCATCAGGCAGCTATCTCCAGTGTGCCCAAAAGCATAGAGAATCCCTTAGCAACCAATGAGACAAATGTCACTGGAACCTTGAATGTGCTCTTGGCTGCCAGGGATAGCGGTGTAAAGAAAGTGATTTATGCCTCATCTACGGCAGTCTACGGGGATACCCCCACACTCCCCCAGAGTGAAGAGATGATACCAAATCCCCAATCTCCCTATGCTATAACCAAGCTTATTGGAGAGTATTATTGCCAAGTCTTCCAGGCTGTCTATCGTCTTCCTACTGTGTCGCTGAGGTATTTTAATGTCTATGGACCGAAGCAAGACCCAAATTCCGATTATGCTGCCGTTATCCCAAGATTCATAAAGAGGGTCTCCGAAGATACCCCCCCCATCATCTTCGGCGATGGTGAGCAGACACGGGACTTTGTCTTCGTAAGCGATGTGGTACGAGCAAATATTTTAGCGGCGGAGAGCGATGCCACTGGCGTATTTAACATTGGCCAGGGGCGGAGAGTAACAATAAGCGAACTGGCCAGGTTGATCATCCGCATTATGCATAAAGATCTGGGCGTTGTCTATAAGGAGGCAAGGGTGGGGGATATAAAACATAGTCTGGCGGACATTAGCAAAGCTAAACTATTCGACTACGAACCCCAATATGATTTGGAGCAAGGACTAAGAGAAACGATTGGTAACCTACAATAATTTCGCGTGGCAAGTGTTCCGGCTGGGTCGATACGAATAGGAATGAGCAGTGATAAGTAGGACAGAAATAACTGATAACTTGGACAGCATCCTAGCTACTTTAGGGCCTGTCTTAGGCGTGGGGTTGACTCCAAGGAAGAGGCGGCTCACCATCCATTCAGATGTTATCAGGCTGTTTATGAGCTACCTTATGACCCAAGCCAAGCTTTGGACGAGCAAGGATTTTCAAAAGCTTGTGATTGTGACTCGGTCAGCGGCTTTGTAAGACAGTGACCAAATTAATTGATAGCAATCCTTATCCAGTCAAGTAGGGTAAAGTCTATGAGGATATTAATCTATGTGCCAACTATTGCAATTGATCGGGGCAGTGGTGATTCTAGGCATGTTCACGAATTAGGAGAAAATCTATCCAAACTAGGGAATGAGGTTGGGGTAATCTGCAGATTAGCAGGTGGTAGCTATAACGGCCTAGCAAGTATAAAACGAGTCAAATCACCCAACATTAATATAGTAAGCTGGTTTTGGGCAAGTATTTATGGCTTATTCCTGGGCTTGGTAACAACCAAGGCCAATAAGTATGACCTAGTATATACACGCGCTGGGGTTTCTGCCGCTGCTAGCCTTGTTTCTCGTCTGACCAAGACACCTTATGTGACTGAAGTTAATGGTCTAATATGGGAAGAGGTCAGGATTAGCGGGGTAAGATGGTGGCGCAAGGCATTCGGCTACTTTCTAAATTGGATTGAGGGTAAGGCATATAGACACAGTCAACATGTAGTAGCAGTATCGCCGCAGATTAAAGAAGTCATGGTAGCCGCGCTTGGTATTAAGCCCGAAAAGATGACCGTGATACCGAATGGTGCCAATACCGATTTGTTTAAACCAATGGATATTAACCAGGCCAGAAGACAACTGAATCTAAGCGGAGCTGATTACTTTGTTACCTTTGTAGGCAACCTTGCCGCTTGGCAAGGAATTGAGTATATGATAAGAAGCGCTCCGTATATACTGAAAGGGTACCCTGAGACTAAATTTCTAATCGTTGGGGGTGGAGCTATGAAGCAAGGACTCGTCGAACTTGCGCAGCGAATAGGAGTATCAGATAGGATGATTTTCACCGGGATGGTTCCTTATGACAAAGTGCCATTATATATAAATGCTGGTGATGTTTGTGTCGCTCCCTCTGTCAAGGAAAGAGTCGGGTCTCCTTTGAAGATTTATGAATACGGGGCATGTGGAAAGGCAATAGTTACTTCTCGATTACCTGGCTTAGAATTCATAGAGCAGGATAAGCTTGGATTTTTAGTTGAGCCAGACTGTCCCAAGGAGCTTGCAGAGGCAATCATGAAGCTTCTTCAAGATCCTGAGCTTAGGAAGCAGATGGGCGAAAATGGTAGAAAATGTATCGTGGAGAATCACAGCTGGGAAAGCGTGGCAAGAAGGGTTGCGGAAGTTTGCCGGCAGGCACTTGAAAATTACACGAGGCAGCCCTAAGTTAGGTTTGGTCCCGACCAGTAGAAGGAATCGCATAGGTATAAGCCTACTGCTTGAGGAGATATATTCCTCTACCGTCTTCTTTTAGCCTGCCTAAAAACGTATAATCATTTAGACAGGAATTACTCAAAATATATTCCACAAATTCGATTTCATTATAGTTTACATATGCGTTTCTCATCTGTTGTTCACTGAACTTGTGAGGTTCAAAGAACATAAACCTTGTATCGAGCTTGCCCAGAAATTCTGTGAGTTTGTGATAATCATCTTTATTTTTCAGAAAATGATGGAAAATACTTAATGCCAATACGATATCATAGCTTACCTTTTCAATATCAAATACCGACTTCGCTATAATATCGAATCTCTTCCTTTCCACGCTTCTTAACTTGTTTAAGAAATACAGCGCTTCGAGATTATTTTCAATGGCATAGCAAGTGAACCCTGCATCCTCCAGTACGTGACAGAAGTATCCCCAGTTGGCGCCAATATCCAGTACTTCCCCTGTATGACACGGCAGGTTATCCAGGATAAGAGAAATTCTTTCGTCTCCTCTTGAGCTGAGAATACTCATTAAATCTGGATGCAGGAGCGGCTGATATATGCGGTGCTCTTGGCTATATAAGAGCAGCTTGGCCTTGAACTCCGCCCATTCACGATGTCGTTTTGTTATTAGGACAGGTATACTTTTAAGCCCCAATATTTTCGCAATTGACAAGCGGTGCCGACCATCCTCAAATAAAAGCTCCCCATCGCGCCCAATCTTTACGGTAACCTCGTCAGCGAAATTCGGATTGCCACGTTCTCTCTGCGTTTGATATCCCTTTGTTTTGATATCAAGATAGAGCTCATCGATTCTCATCCATCGGGCATTAAGTTCTTCTTCCGTTTGGCATCCCCATTTTGGAACACCTTCCTCAATCTCTCTCAAGATTCGGTTGTGCGCTTTGCTTTTTGAAAGTGGGGCCCCGTTTTCGAAATGTTCTCTCAGCGCAATAAAGATATCCATGTCCTCAATCGGTTTCCTTTTCAAATCCCAGTCACCGCCCTCAACTGTACAAATATTCTTATACTTGTTATTGTCGGCCAGACTAAAGTAGCGTATTTCTGCAGGGTTCACATAGACTATTTCATCTATTTTAGCGCTCTTTATGCCTCCTCTGAGCATTCGAAATCTAATTATTAAGTCTAACCTTACAAACCATGCCTTCCAGTAGGCTCTTCGCAGTATCCTTTTTCCCCATTCAGGGCTTACCAGATAGATTTTACGTCTGATCCGGAGAAGCAAATTCATTTCCACGCTTACTTCTTCCCTCGCTTAATTATATTTATATCGTCATGTTAATGCGAGCGATTTTTATGAAGTTGGGTCTTGCCCCAACCAGTAGAATGATTTTCACCACCGGGGGGGTGTGGCGACAAGGTTGCCGAAGTCTGCCAGCAGGCAATGGAAGAACGCAAAGCCAAAAGGAACATGAGACAGAGACCGGAGGCGCTTCCATTTCTTGCCTTCACCGCCTGTCATTAATTCCTCTTCCATTTTCTATTTCTTTCTCCAAAATAGCCCTTTGTTTGCCAACCTTAGTTTGGCATATCCAGGGACAGCCCTAAATATTTCCTTCGCCTTTTGTATTTCCTCAGGCTTGAAGAACCTAAAGGCAAATAGCAAAAGTGGAAAACCCAGCAAGCCTAACAATTTAAGCAAACCGGCGATTATTGCTGAGTCATCCCTGATGAAAAGGCTCCCGGCATAAACCAACGCAGCAGCAAGGAATATCTTGGCAACCCGACTCCATTCATACTTAATGGGATAATAGCGCTTTGACACAAAGTATGAACCTATTGGCAGTAATACGTATGAAATGACTGTAGCCACCGCTGCCCCCATCATACCATAGCTGGGGATAAGTAAATAGTTTAAGCCCAGGTTCACAACAGCTCCGACTCCAACAATAAGCGCGAGGTACTTCGTTTTCTTCTCCAGAGTAATTCCGATAGCCAGGATCTGGTAGCATCCGTATAATACATACGATACCGCTATCAAAGGTATCACTTTATAGGCACCATAAAATGTCGGGGCTGCCATAACCTCCAGGACTTCTTTAGACAGGACAGATAGCACGAGAGCAACCACCATCGCCGCCACCACAAAGTAAGTTAAAACTGAGGAGTAAATCTCTTTAGCATTCTTCGCTTTAGCTGTAGACCATAGAAATGGTGCCCAAGCTAAGATGAAGGGTGCGACTATAAGCACTTGAACTACCATTCCAAACTTATACCCCAAAGAGTAAAGTCCGAGCTCAGTCGAGGTAGACAGGAACTTAAGGAAGTATCTGTCAGCCATAGTCATTATCCAGGCAGCAAGGCTTGCCGGCACAAGAGGTAAGCCAAAACTGAGCATTTCTTTCAGTTCGGCAATAGAAAAGCTAAGCTTCGCATTCTTAACTATGCTTCTCAACAAGATACAGTAAAGCAAAAACGCAGCTATCAGTCCTCCCAGTAAGATGCCCAACACGCCTTTGTGCAAAACTACTACAAATAAGATATTTAGGCCCGCAGTGACCAGAAATCGAATAAGAACGAATACGGCATACTTTTTTGATTCTTCCCGAGCCCTAAGGACCGAGAATGCGATTACTATCCCGACATCGAAAAACAAGGTGAGAAAAATAACCCGAAAATAGAAGGTGTATTCAACAGAGCTAAAGAATAGCGCCGAGAAATTACCTGCCAGGGCCATTAATATTAAGAGGAAGAGAAAAGAAGTACCTGTGAGAAAAAGGAAGACGGTGCCTACAACTGTTTTTCTTTTCTCCTCGTCGTCGTAATTGAAATAGGACCTGAATAACGCCCCTGTCAGACCCATGACAAAGATTATGCCCAGTATCGATAGAGTGGTCTGGAAGATCTCTAAACCGCCATAGTCGGCTGGAGTTAGATAGCGGGTATAGACCGGGATAAGGAAAAAACCCACAACCTGACTGATTACGACACCGAACCCGTATATGATGGAATGCTTTAAGAGACGGAGCAACTGTCTAAACATTGATTGATTGGTACGCTCTCACAAAGTCGAAATTTCTGAGATAGTTCTTTATGCCCTGCTTGAGTGAGACCATAGGGATGCTGCCTAAATACTCTTTCAACAGGGTATTATCATAAACTAGGTCGGTTACTCTCTCATCATTCACATACGCAAAGACAGGCTCTAACTCCAGACACTTGGCGATTAATCTGGAAACAAACATCAATATCTTCATGGCAACCTTCACCTGCTAGTTTATCAGATTTTTGTTGTGTGCCATGGTTGCTGTCGGTAGCTGAATTTAAGTACCTTTCCCCAATAACTGCGTTGCAATTATCGGCCTCTATCTGCTATAGTATTAGACGAAGTATGGGGTTGCTTGTTTCGCTATAGTGATTGTTAATCTTAGATGAATTGGCGGTCGAAGTCTACTTCGCATAAAGCGACTCCGCGCCTCGATATAACCTTAGCCAGCCTGGGGAGAAGAAGTGGCGGTGCATGCTTGATGGCGGTCATGGCATTTCCTATGTCGCTCCTCATGGTTATGAACCCCTCAGCAAACATGGATGACCAACTACTTCTGCCCAACTCAGTAGCTCGCCACGTCCTTACGGAATCCCAACTGGAGGTGATTTTATGCCTGGACTAGTAGGGATCATATCTAGTAGCGGAGTGCATGGACAGCTCTTGGATCGGATGGTTGATTCATTAAAACATGAAAGGTCTTATTGCATAGATAAATATATCAGCTCGCCTTTTGGAATTGCACGGATACATATAGGAATTTTCAATCCAGAGCCTCAGCCAGTCTTTAATGCAGATAAATCACTCTGCATTTTTATGGATGGCAAGGTGTACGACTATCGAGAGCAACTGAATGAACTAAAAAATAAGGGATATAAGTTTCACAACGAAAGCGAGCCTGAGTTTTGCCTGCATTCCTACGAAGAATACGGTAAGGATTTTATTAAAAGATTAAATGGTTCCTTCGTTTTTCTTATTTGTGACCTTAAGAGCGAGAAGGTCATAATTGCTAACGATAGACACGGGCTTAGAGTTCATTACTATGCTATAAATAACGGAAACCTTTTGTTTGCTCCAGAGGCTAAAGCTATTCTGCAAGAAAACGCTTTCCAAAAAGCACTAAATGATGAAGCAGTGGCAGAATTTTTTGCCTTTGGGGAATTCTGGGGCGATAAAACTTTTTTTACAGGGATTAAAGTCTTAACTCCGGCATCTATTCTTACTTATGACGGGCAGGATTTGTCCATAGAGAAATACTGGGAATTTAAATATGAGCCAGATTATGGCAGATCCGAAGATGAATTTGTTGATGAACTGGTTAAAACTTTTAGGAGGGCTGTTGAAATAAGAACAGAAGATAACCTTCATTACGGAGTGGGATTAAGCGGGGGATTGGACTCGAGGTCTGTCTTAGCTGCCATTCCTCCCGCAAAAAGAAAGAATGTCATTGCTTACACCTTTGGACCACGGGATTGTGATGAAGTAAAAATCGCTAAAAGAGTTGCCAAAAGGACGGGGATAAAGGAACACTTGGTTCTGGAGCTTCCGCCTGAATTTATCACAAATAATGCAGAGCAGTTCGTTTGGCTCACGGATGGAAGAAATTATATAGGCAATAGTTATGGCTTATCTGTACTTGAATTGCTTAAAGATAAAATTGATGTAATCTTTGATGGATATGCATTGGATTTAACACTCGGGGGAAGTTATTTAAGCAGGGATAAGGTAGGTTGCGAAGATGAAGATTTATTGTTTGATATTCTATCTAAAAAGAGGCGTTTCCCAGAAGGAGAGCTTCAGAAACTCTTCCCCATAGTTATTTATAATAAGATTAAGGATGTCCCTGTAAAGTCCTTCAATAATGAATTTAACAAAATTAACGCTGATTGCCCGGGTAATAAATCCGACCAATTCTCGATCAGCACCCATTTAGCATGGTTTCCAATTGGTTATGTTACTGCTAGAGATTCATTGGAAATGTCCCATCCGACGTCTGATAATGATTTTATTGATGTTATACTCAAAATACCCCCTGAGTGGAGATTAAATCATCATATTTATCGCAAATTTCTAAAGAAGTTATCACCGGAATTATCGAAGATACCGTACAACAAAACGATGGTCAGAGCAGATGCGCCCCTACTATTTTGGAAATTTGGAAAGTATTATCAGTTTGGCAAAGAGTTAGTCAAGAAGAAGTTATATAAGGTTTCCAAAGGGAAGCTCTTTCTGCCCAATAAACGGAGTTATGTAAATTTTGATGACTGGTTCCATGTAAATACCAATTGGCAGGCATTTTTCAAAGAATTGCTGCTAAATGAAGACGATAAATCTAAGAAATTCTTTAATCAAAACTATATTGAGAAGTTGTTTCAGGAGCAAGTAACAGGCGAAAGGAATAATTCAATTAAGCTACTCTACCTGGCATCCTTTAAGCTCTTCCTGAGGTTATTCTTTGAATAAAGGTCTTTGTAATCTTTTGAGCATCGTGTAATATGAGCAAAAGATACAAAGTGTGTCTATGGGGCAGCGATTCGCTTTACTGCTGGGAACATGTGAAGGAGTTTGGCGATGAATTTGACATGTCTTCCATAGCGGTGGGAAGAGCTTTTGGATATAAATTTGACGTTCAGATAATCAATCCTTTCAAAAGGAGACCGCTTTCAACGATATTTGGAATTTTAAATATTGCACGCATTATGTATCTGTTCCTTAAATACGACCGCAAATGTGATTGCCATTTGGTTCACTATTTAGGATTACCATACGCTTTGGCTATCGCTTCATTGCCCCTGAGAAAACCTATCGTTTATTGTGTTTATGGCTCAGATGTTAGAACACCGGAAGGATGGAATAAGAAAATAGTCAGGAAAGCGTTGCAAAGAATCGATGTTATTTTTCCTGGCATCACACAATCGTTCCCCCAAAGACACATCATATCTAGATACGGAGTCGATGAGAGGAAGATAGTTCCCATCCTGTGGTTTCCCCTAAACTCATGCTTTAAGAGATTTGATCAGAGAACAATTGATAATCTAAGAAAGAAATGGAATCTAAAAAAGGAGTATATTGTCTTCTCGCCACGAGCCACAAAGGAGTTTTATAACCAGCACTTGCTAATTGAAGGCGTAGGATTGCTAAACGACGAACTAAAGAAAAAAATTCAAGTTGTTCTCACAGGTCGCGGCGATCCGGAGTATAGGAGAAGCTTGGTAGAGATGGGAAAAACAAAAGGCTCTGAGGTAGTTGATTTGGGTAGAATCCTAACTCCAGAGGAAATGGCTGAGATGTACAACATTTCGGTTATGACACCAAACATATCGAAGGGTGATGACCTTGGGAGGAGCACTTTTGAGGCAGTTGCGTGCGGCTCAGTCCTATTGCTGAACAAGAATAGCGGACCTTACCAAGAAATATTCCGTGATGGCAAATATTGTAAACTCGTAGAGCTAACCGCAGAAGATATTGCCCGCAGTATCAAGTATACTTTGAATAACACGGATGCTTTAAAAGACGAGGAGGAACGTTTGAGGCTGATGGATATTGTGAATTGGGAAAAGAATAAAACGAAGATGCTGGAGTGTATTAAAGAGCTGGTTGGAGAAAAGTAGGAATTGTGTAAAATAACCTCACACAAATACAAGGCAGTTAAACATGAAAAAGGTAGTAATATTTGGCACTGGAGATATCGGGCAGCTCGCCTATTTCTACTTTACCCATGATAGCCCGTATGAAATCTCGGCCTTCACAGCTGACAAAGCCTTCATCACAGAAAACGTGCTGCTGGACTTGCCTGTGGTTCCATTCGAAGAAATAGAGAATAATTTTCCACCCGATAGATTTGATATGTTCATAGCTCTCAGCTATAGAGATGTAAACAAGTTAAGAGCTGAGAAGTATTTCGCAGCCAAGAGAAAAAGGTACAATTTGGTGAGTTATATTTGTTCCAGATCTGTGCACTGGGAGGAAACAAAAATAGGCGACAACTGTTTCATATTTGAAAATCAAACAATTCAGCCATTCGTGAAGATTGGAAATAATGTAACTATCTGGAGTGGTAATCACATTGGGCATCATTCAGCTATAGGCGACCATTGTTTTATATCTTCGCACGTGGTCATATCCGGACACGTGACAATAGAGCCATACTGCTTTCTTGGAGTCAATTCGACAATTAGAGATGGGATTACTATCGCAAGAGAGTGTGTTATCGGTGCTGGTGCGGTAATTACCAAAGATACTGTTGAAAAGGGTGTCTACATAGGCAGAGGTGCTGAGCTGTATTCGGATGACAGCTCCAAGTTAAAGAGAATATAGAAATATAAAATATGAAGTGGGTTAAGAAGGGGTTAATAGTTAAAGCGACAGGCCGATTTGATTGGATGGTTACCCATGCCAGCGTCCCTTTTGCAATGCATTTGGAAGGAGATATCTACCGGGTATACTTCGGCGGCAGGAACAAGGAAAACGAAACACAACCAGGATATATTGAAATTGATCTGAAAAATCCTACCGAAATCCTCAACATGTCTCCTAAGCCTGTTTTAGAATTAGGAAAACCAGGCCTTTTTGATGATAGCGGGGTGTGGTGTCATTCAATCGTGGAGAACAAAGGCGTCCATTACATGTATTACAACGGATGGATGAAGGGAGCTAGTGTTCCATACTATTCTGCTATCGGTTTAGCAATTAGCAAAGATGGAGGCAAGACTTTCAAGAGATATTCACAAGCCCCTATATTGGAAAGAAACAAGATAGAGCCTTACATTGTGGGTGGTCCATGTATCTCAATAGAAAACAGGATTTGGAGAATGTGGTATCTCTCTGCGATAGATTTCAAAATCGAAAATGGGATAGCAATGTATTACTACCACATAAAATATGCTGAATCTAAAGATGGCATTAACTGGAAAAGAGACGGGATAGTTTGCATAGACTTTAAATATCCAGGCGAGACACGCATAGCCCATCCTTGTGTGGCAAGAGAAGGCGGACTTTACAAGATGTGGTATTGCTATGCAATTGGTGCCGACGGCTACAGAATAGGATATGCCGAGTCTGAAGACGGTACAAAGTGGGAGAGGAAAGACGAAGAAGCTGGAATAGATGTATCTGAGTCTGGATGGGATTCTGAAATGGTCTGCTATCCTTTCGTATTTGAACATAAAGGTCAAAAATATATGCTTTACAATGGAAACGGATACGGGAAGACGGGATTTGGTTATGCAACTTTAGAGGAAGAGTAATGGCTTAGGGGGTAAACATTAATACTATAGATCTGGAAGAACATACCAGAAGAATAAAAAGGGAATACGAAAGCCACCTGATGAAGCATGATTTTAATTCCCCTGAAGCCGCTCACTGGAAGGGAAAGAAAAAGACTTGGCTAAGATTTCAGATTTTAACAGGAATTGGCGACTTAAATAACAAAAAGATATTGGATTTTGGGTGTGGAAATGGTTTATTGCTGGATTTCTTAAGAGAGAGGGACATAAATTGCGAATATTACGGCTGGGACATCTCAAAAAGAATGATAGAAGTTGCAAAAAGAAGACATCCAGAAGCAGAGTTCAAGGTCTGTAATATTCTTGAAGAGGAAGTCAGTGCCTACGATAACTCTTTTGACTATGTGCTAGTCAGCGGACTTTTTTATATCAAAGTTGATGCTGAGCCGGAAGTCCATGAAGTATGGATAAAGAATATCCTACTAAAGTTGTGGCCGCTCTGTAGAGAAGGCGTTGCGGTTAATTTTCTCACAGAGCACGTCGATTGGAAAGAAGAAAACCTTTATTATTGCTCAATCGGGGATATAACATCTTTCTATGTTAGCAATTTAAGCAAGTGGCTTGTAATAAGGCATGACTATCCGCTATACGAGTTCACTATTTATGCTTATAAGAATCCAAGATGAATCATGAAAGCAGTAATACTTCAGCCAATGTATTTGCCCTGGATGGGTTACTTTGATTTGATTGACAAAAGTGACATCTTTGTATTTTTTGACGATGTCCAGTTTAGAAGTCGCTCTTGGCAGCAAAGGAATAAGATAAAGATTCCACAGGGTTGGATTTGGCTAACAGTTCCAATCTCACGTGCATCTGGGTCAAGAATAAAGATAAATGAGATGAAGATAGATAATAGCAGTAACTGGAAGAAAAAGCACATAGAGTCTATAAGATACAACTACGGCAAGGCTCCATTCTTCCAAGAATATATGGATTTTCTTGGGGAAATTTATAGCCAGGATTGGGAGTACCTTGGCGACCTGAACATTGCCTTGGTTAAAGGAATAACGGCTATCTTGAGGCTGGAAACTAAGTTCATTCGCTCTTCCGGTCTGGGTGTTGAAGGCGTGAAGACAGACCATCTCATTAATATTTCGAAGAAAGTTGGCGCCGATGAGTATATTTCAGGTCCGGCAGCTAAAGACTACATAGAAGTTGACAAATTTAGGAAGGCCGGGATAAAGCTGTATTGGCATGAGTTTCATCATCCCAGCTATCCCCAGCTCTACGAGGACTTTATGCCCTACATGTCTGTCATTGATTTGCTGTTTAATACAGGAGTGGATGCTATAAACTATATCAGAGAGGGCGGAGAGAAATCTTTATTCTTAGACGAAGGAACGAAATGAATATACCTTTTGCCCCACCTTACATAACGGAGGACGAGATAAACGCAGTAAGAGAGGTCTTAAGCTCGGGGTGGCTATCCATGGGGCATAAGACTTCAGAGTTTGAAAGTAGGTTTGTCGAATATGTAGGAAGTAGATATGCAGTGGCAACAAACTCCTGCACCGCAGCTTTATTTTTATCCTTAAAAGTCCTGGGCATAAAAGAAGACGATGAAGTAATAACTACACCTTTCACATTTGCGGCAACTGCTAACGTAATAGTTCATTGCGGAGCCAGGCCGGTATTTGTAGATATCGATGGGAGAACATATAACATTGATGCGGACAAATTAGCAGAAAAAATAACCGATAAGACCAAGGCAATAATTGTAGTTCATTATGGCGGACAACCAGCCGATATGAAAAGGACTATGAAAATTGCCAGGGAACACAATTTGAAGGTAATAGAAGATGCGGCACATGCCGCGGGAGCCGAATACGAAAAGGGCGGAAAGGTCGGTTCTTTGGGGAACTTAACCTGTTTTAGCTTTTATCCAACAAAACCTATCACTACCGGAGAGGGGGGAATGATAACTTTGAACGATGATGAATTTAGCGAAAAGCTAAGGATATTACGATTGCATGGAATGAGCAGGGATGCGTGGAAAAGGTATTTACAAAAGGACAACTGGTATTATGAAATTACCCAAGCGGGATACAAATTCAACCCGTCTGATATCGCCTCTGCTATTGGAATAGCCCAATTAAAAAAATTGGATTGGATGAATGAAAGAAGGAAAGAAGTTGCTGAATACTATGACGAGCACCTGCAAGGTTTGGACATAGTACTCCCTTATATTAAGCCGTATGTGAAATCTTCATACCATTTATATCCAATACGGTTAATTAATTACGATAGAAACAAGTTCATTAAGAAAATGGGAGAAGGGAGTGTGGCGACAAGCGTTCATTTCATACCTCTGCATTTGATGCCTTTCTATCAGAGAGAATATGGGTATAAGAAAGGAGATTTTCCAGTTGCTGAAAAAGTCTTTGAAAGCATCGTTTCATTACCTATATATCCCCAATTAACAGAAAGACAATTAGAGTATATTCTTAAAAATATAAAGGAGATGTTGTCAGAAAGCTATGTTAAGCAGTGATAGTAAAACGAATCTTTTTCGAGACAAAACCATACTAGTAACAGGTGGGCTAGGTAGCATCGGGTCTGAGATAGTCAAGCAATTGGTAAACTACAACCCCAAACAGATAATAACGCTAGATAACAGGGAGACGGAGCTATACTATGCCAAGATATCATCTAAGAACAACGAAAATGTTGCATTTCTCTTTGGGAATGTGAGGGATAAGGAACGATTGTTGAGAGCGACAGACGGAGTAGATGTAATATTCCATGCTGCAGCAATGAAGCATGTATTTGTTTGCGAATATGACCCGGTTGAGGCAGTAAAAACAAATGCGATAGGAACACAGAATGTCATAGAATGTGCTTTAGAACATAACATGGAACGAATGATTTTGATCTCAACGGACAAGGCAGTAAATCCTACAAATGTGATGGGGGCAACAAAGTTATTAGCAGAGCGGTTAGTTTCAGCAATGTGCAATTACAGAGGAACAAATACAACAAAGTTTGGTGTTGTGAGGTTTGGTAATGTCTTAGCCTCAAGAGGTTCGGTTTTGGAAAATTGGGAAAATCAACTTAAAGAAAATAAAAGGATAACAATAACGAATCCAGATATGACACGATTCTTTATGAGCATCCCTGAAAGCATAAACATGATATTTACCGCCACCTACTATGCTGAAAATGGGGAAACATTCATCCTTAAAATGCCTTCCATAATGATTGGAGATTTAGCAGAAGTCTTTTTGGAATTGAAGGGATTTCCTGCAAATTATTATGAGATTATCGGGCCGGGGGCTGGAGAGAAAATGCACGAAGGATTACTCTTTGAGGGAGAAGCAGATTTATTGATGGAGAATGAAGATATGTTTGTGCGATTACCTTTGACGCTCGATTTTGATAATGAGAAGATAAGATTCGGGAAAAAGGGATTTAAAAAATCAGAAGTTAAGGAATTTTCATCAAAAGATAAAAGATATCTACTTGACAAGAAAGCTATTGAAAGGGTGCTGCTCCAGCAGTATCAGATATCTTTCGGCTAGTCCCCCAATCTGCTCTGGTGCCTTGCCATCCCCAAATACATCCCTCTACTTGCTCTCTAGCTCAAAGTGTTCAACAAGCTCAATAGTTTACCTCATCGGCGCCAGCGAGGCAAATAATAACCTTCGTTCCTCAGGAGTACCCGATTCCCATGTAGATAAAACCAAGCTTTCTGGCTTTCCCAGGCTCAACAATTTGCCTGCCAAAGCTCCAGCCAGGGTAGAATTGACATCTCCCATTTCATGATCATACTCTCAGGATTGAGGCCGTATCGATATCATATCTCATGAGCGCAATTAATCTACCGATCCCTACGGTCTTTTTGCCTGCATATCACTCTCCCAACCTGACTATATTATTGCCTTTTAGCCCCCTGGTGATTCCGCGTGTATCAAATACCAGCTTCGAATGGGTTATCATTTGTTCCATATCATAATAGCTATGGTCAGTGGCTATGACGGCACAGTCCATCGAGGCCAGGCATTCCTTACTGAGTTCCACCGATTTCATATCGCCTGCGGGCACATGAATCTGAGATACGTAGGGATCGTTGTAGCTCACCTCAGCCCCCTTTTCACGAAGAAGCTGAATTATTTTCAATGCGGGAGACTCTCTGGTATCTTCAACGTTCTTTTTGTAAGCCACACCAAGGACAAGTATTCTAGCTCCATTCAGGCTCTTGCCTCTGTTGTTTAAGAGTTCGAGAATGCGAAAAACGACGTGATAAGGCATGTGCTCATTGATTTCAGCAGCAAGCTCGATGAACCTCGTATGGAAATCAAGCTCCCGTGCTTTATTTGCCAGGTAATAGGGGTCGAGAGGAATACAGTGCCCGCCGATGCCGGGGCCAGGATAAAATGGCATGTAGCCAAAAGGCTTGGTAGAAGCGGCGTCGATAACTTCCCAGACACTTAGACCCATCTGCTCACAAAGATGGGCAAGCTCATTGACCAGGGCGATGTTCACACTGCGGAAGACATTTTCAAAGACCTTGGTCATCTCAGCCACCTCGGGACACGCGACTGGGACTACCGTGCTGGCAATCTGAGAATAAAGAAGCTGCGCCAGTTGAGTGGACTGGGGGTCTATGCCGCCCACGATTTTAGGAGTGTTCCTAATGTTATGCTCTTTGTTGCCAGGATCGACGCGCTCCGGCGAATAAGCCAGGTAGAAGTCAATGCCACATCGGAGCCCCGATGATTCTAAGTTGGGCAGTACTACCTGTTTGGTAGTGCCTGGGTAGGTAGTGCTTTCTAGTACCACAAGTTGTCCGGTCCGGAGATATTTAGATATCGCCTCGGATTCGTGAATCACGTAAGAAAGGTCCGGATCTTTCGTTGCAGTCAGTGGAGTGGGAACACAGATACAGATGGCGTCTACCTCCCCCAGGCGGCTTTGGTCAGTGGTTGCCTCCAAGAATTTTCCAGTCACCACCGAGGCGAGGCTTTCACTGGAAACGTCGGCGATATAGGACGTGCCCCGGTTGACCGAATCTACATTTTTTTGCCGGATGTCAAATCCCAGCACCTTGAAGCCTGCCGATGCAAAGGCGACAGCCAAGGGAAGCCCTACATAGCCAATTCCACCGATACCTATGATGGCCGATTTGGTTCTGATTTTCTTTTCTAGTGCTGGAAAGGTCACCTCTGTTTCATTGTCCAACAGTGTAAGTTTAACATATATTTAGTTTCTTGGATTTATTGAGTGCATAAAGTTTGTTGAGTTCTGTGAGTTTGTTAAGTTTGCTTTATCGCACCAGTTCATCGAAGCTCCTCGCGATGACTGAAAAGGGAGTGGACGAATGCTATACCTACGGTAGTGACTTCAGACTGTGGATAGTTTCTTTTAATCCTTCCTCCAGACTATACTTCGGATTATAACCGAATTGCTTAGCCCGGGAAATGTCAGCCAGGCTGTGCTTTACATCGCCGGGTCTGGACTCCTGGTAGTACGGCTTAACGTTACCCCCGACGAGGTTGATGACAAGTCTGGCCAGTTGGTTTACTGAGATACGCTCGCCTCTGCCGATGTTGCAAACGCCGGTGGCGTCTTTTTCGGCGGCCAGGATACTAGCGTTAACCACATCTTTGATGAAAGTGAAGTCCCGGGTTTGCTCGCCATCACCATAAATGATGGGTGCACTGTTGTGCAGCTGTCTGCTAATGAAGCGGGGGATGACAGCGGCATACTGGGAATCAGGGTCCTGCCGCGGTCCGTAGACATTGAAATACCTGAGGCAGATGGTAGGTAGATTAAAAACCTTGTAGAAAATTTGACAGTAGTATTCCCCGGCGAGCTTGGTTACTGCATAGGGGGATTGGGGATGGGGGGGTATATCCTCTCTTTTAGGCAAAGTCG
>Ga0315551_10001101_pt1 | contig 20773 bp, 32 predicted proteins | sample SalMarSW160290MG_FD_203678 | JGI IMG/M metagenome (GOLD analysis project Ga0315551, IMG submission 203678) | Salt marsh sediment microbial communities from the Plum Island Ecosystem LTER, Massachusetts, United States - Salt Marsh Sediment SW1602-90 ...
ACGGATGTAGCGATGGAGAAGGGTTTACGGTTTGCGATTAGAGAGGGAGGACGTACGGTAGGAGCCGGGACAGTAACGGAGATTTTGGAATAGGCCCTGCTGCCCAGACAGGCCGCTGAAGGGTCTGGTCCTTGATTGGACCGGTTAATTAAAGGAAAGAAAAAAGGCTAGAGGAGAACAGAGGATCAGATGGAAAAAATAAGAATCAGACTCCAATCATTCGATCATCGGCTTCTGGACCAGTCTGTCAAGGACATCGTGGTCAAGGCTAAGAGAACTGGGGCAAAAATATCCGGCCCAATTCCGCTGCCAACCCGCATTCATCGATTTTGTGTCCTCCGTTCTCCTCATGTGGATAAAAGGTCCAGAGAGCATTTTGAGATGAGAATTCACAAGAGGCTGATCGATATCAGTGATTACAATAATGAAACCATCGAGGAGCTCCAAAAACTGGACCTGCCTGCAGGGATCGATGTCGAAATCCAGGCCTTCGGTGCAGGGGGTGAATAACCATGGTGGAAGGTCTGATTGGAAAGAAAATCGGAATGACCCAGAGTTTCGATGAAGAGGGAAATGTCATTCCTGTGACTGTGATCAAGGCAGGTCCCTGTACTGTCATCCAGAAAAAAACAAAGGAGAAGGACGGTTATTTCGCCCTGCAATTGGGCCTGGTGGAAGAAAAACCAGCAAAAAAAGCGATAAAGCCTTTATTGGGGCATTTGAAGAAATCCACAGCCCCTCCGACAAAGCTTCTGAGAGAGTTCCGTTTCGACGAGAATGATGAGGTGAAAGAAGGAGACCAATTCTTTGTGGATATTTTCCAACAAGGAGAGAGAATTCACGTAATGGGAGTCAGCAAGGGAAAGGGATTTGCAGGCGTGGTGAAGCGTTGGGGCTTTAGAGGAGGAAAATCCAGTCATGGCTCCATGTTTCATCGGGCTCCAGGCTCCATCGGTGCTTCTGCCTTTCCTTCCCGAGTGATAAAGGGAAGAAAGCTTCCTGGACATATGGGCCAGAATAAGGTAACGGTGAGGAACTTAACAGTGATCCAAGCCGATAAAGAGAACAGCCTTTTGGTGGTCAAGGGAGCTGTCCCGGGAGCAAAGGGAGGTTATCTGCTCATCAAAAAGGCCAATTTTCTAAAACAATCTTCAGAGGAAGTAGAGAAGGAAGAAAAAAGGGAAGAGAAGAAAGAATAAAAGATGCAAAAATTCAAGGTTTTGGATAGAAGTGGGAAAAAAGTCAATGAGATATCTATACCTGAGGAAATCTTTTCTTATCCTGTGAAAGATCATCTCTTGTATGAAGCAGTGGTGAATTACAGAGCCAATCAGAGAAGAGGAACAGCCTCCACCAGGACAAGGGCAGGAGTTAGAGGAGGTGGACGTAAACCTTGGAGACAGAAAGGCACAGGCAGAGCAAGAGCAGGGAGTACCCGTTCTCCCTTATGGAGAAAGGGAGGAGTGACCTTCGGTCCGAAACCAAGGGATTATTCTTACAACTTGCCCAAAAAAGTCAAAAGAAACGCCTTAAAATCGGCATTATCCCTAAAATTTGCAGAAAAAAACCTGCTGGTGCTTAAAGAGCTTGACTTCAAAGAACCCAAGACAAAAGAAGGGATGAACTTCTTGGAAAAGCTGCAGTTGGATTCAGCCCTGATAGTGGATAGCCATAAGAATAAAAATTTAATCCTCTCCTTGAGGAATATCCCTAAAGTCAAAGTTGTGGATTTCAGTCAAGTCAACGTCTATGATGTTTTGGACCATAACTGGCTGGTTTTTTCCCAAAGCGCTTTTGAATCTTTGATGGAGAGATTGAAGTGATCAAAGATCCCTATCAGGTCATCTTGCGACCTCGTATTACAGAAAAGAGCACCATGTTAAAGGAAGCAAACCGAGAGATTTGCTTTGAAGTGCATCCAGAGGCCAATAAGATTGAGATCAAAGAGGCCACTGAGAAGTTATTCAAGGTCAAAGTGGAAAGGGTCCGTATCCAGAATATGAAGGGAAAGCGTAGAAGAGTAGGCCGAAACGAAGGGAGAAAGAAAAACTGGAAGAAAGCCTATGTGAAGCTCAAAGAGGGTGAGAAGATGATCGAATATTTTGAGGCAGTGTAGAAAATGGGTATAAAATCATTCAAGCCAACCACTTCCAGCTTGCGGCAGAGGACTGGACTGGATTTCGAAGATTTGACCACAGATCGGCCTTATAAGCCTCTGGTCAAAACTCTTTCCAAGTCTGGAGGAAGAAATATCAAAGGTCAAATTTCTATCCGCCATCGAGGAGGCGGGCATAAGAGGAAGTACCGCGTTGTCGATTTTAAACGAGACAAGATTGATGTGCCTGGTGTAGTGGAGACCATCGAATATGATCCCAACCGATCAGCTTTTATCTCTCTCGTTAAGTACAGAGATGGAGAGAGACGGTATGTTCTTACCCCGCTGAGGATGATGGTAGGACAGACTGTCATCTCCTCCGATAAACAGGTTGATATCTTTCCTGGAAATGCTATGCGCCTCCGTTGCATTCCTCTAGGGACTGTCATTCACAATATCGAACTCAGAAAGGACAAAGGAGGACAACTGGCCAAGGCAGCAGGCTCTGGGGCACAGATAATGGCCAAAGAAGGAGATTATGCCCAGATCCGCCTGCCTTCCTCTGAAATCAGAAAGATACATCTGGATTGTCGAGCCACAATCGGGCAGGTAAGCAACCTCGAGCATCAGAATATTTCTATCGGCAAGGCCGGAAGAAATCGTTGGAGAGGAAGACGACCAAAGGTCAGAGGAACGGCCATGAATCCAATCGACCACCCCCATGGCGGTGGCGAAGGAAAGTCAAAGGGTGGACGGAATCCAGTTTCTCCGACAGGTAAACCCACCAAGGGATTCAAAACGAGAAGGAATAAAAGAACCCAAAAGTTTATCGTCAGAAGAAGGAGTAAATAGCCATGGCACGATCTTTAAAGAAAGGTCCTTATATGGATGAAAGACTTCTCAAGAAGATCAGAGCTTTAAGCACTCAGAAAGAGAAAAGACAGGTGATCAGGACTTGGTCTCGAAGTTCCACCATTATTCCTGAGATGGTGGGATTAACCATTGCTGTCCATAATGGAAAAAAATTTATTCCTGTTTTTATTTCAGAAAATATGGTGGGTCATAAATTAGGGGAATTTTCTCCGACCAGGATGTTTAAAGGCCATACATCCAAAACGGCAAGAACAATCAGGATGAAGAAGTAAAATGGCAGAACAAGATATTGTCGCTCGAGCAGCCGCCAAATACGTAAGAATTTCAGCCCAGAAGTGCCGGTTGATCACTGATTTAATCAGGGACAGGTACGTGGGAGAGGCCCTGACCATTCTCCATTTTTCCAAGAAGAAAAAGGCCAGTTTGATTGTAGAAAAGGTCCTTCGCTCGGCCATAGCCAACGCTCAACAAAAGGTTCACAACATCGATGTGGATAATCTTTATATTTCAAATATATACGTCAATCAAGGACCTCAAATGAAGAGGTTCAGAGCGGCGCCGATGGGAAGAGTTGCCCGGATCTTAAAAAGGACCAGCCATGTTCATATTTATTTAGAAGAGAGAAAGGGGATATAAAAAGTGGGACAAAAGACACATCCTCATGGATTTAGACTCGGATTCAATAAACAATGGAGTTCTCGTTGGTTTGCAAAAGGCGCCAACTACTGTCGGTTGGTCCATGAAGACCTGAAGATGAAGAAGATGATCAAGGATCGATATTACCATGCGGGGATTTCTTCTGTCGATGTGGAGCGGGTAGGTCCCAAGATTCGGGTTATCATCCAAACAGCCCGTCCGGGTATTGTGATTGGTCGGGGAGGAAAAGAAATCGAAAGTCTGAAAATCCTCCTGCAGGATATTGCTAAGAAAGAAGTCTACGTGGATATAAGAGAGGTGGACAAGCCTGAACTTGATGCCTTGCTGCAAGCTGAAAGCATCGCTGTTCAGCTGGAAAAGAGAATTGCTTACCGAAGAGCCATGCGAAGAGCCGTTGATCTGGCCTTAAGAATCGGAGCCAAAGGAATAAAGGTGATGTGTTCAGGCCGTCTGGGTGGCGTAGAAATCGCTCGGTCAGAATGGTACCTAAAGGGTCGATTGCCCCTTCAGACACTAAAGGCAGATATCGATTATGGTTTCACTGAAGCCTTCACCACCTACGGCCAGATTGGGATTAAAGTCTGGATATATAAAGGAGATGTTGAAAAGCAAAAAGTGACTTCTCAAATGGCTGAAATAGAGGAGATTTAGCCATGCTTATGCCCAAGAAAGTCAAATACAGAAAACTTCAAAGAGGGCGAATGAGGGGCAAGGCTCACAGAGGTTCCACTCTGGAATTTGGTGAGTTTGGTCTCCAGGCTTTGGAGCCGTGCTGGTTGACTGCCCGTCAAATTGAAGCTGGCCGAATCACCATCAGCCGCCATGCAAAGAGAAAGGGAAAGCTCTGGATCAGAGTTTTTCCTTGGAAGCCAGTTAGCAAGAAGCCTACAGAAGTCAGGATGGGGAAGGGGAAGGGCGACACAGAATTCTGGGTAGATGTGGTCAAACCAGGAAGGATCATATACGAACTAGAAGGTGTTTCTGAAGGCGTGGCCAGAGAAGCCATGCGTTTAGCCAGCCATAAACTTCCTATCAAGACCCGTTTTATTTCCAGGGAAAGTATGGAATTGAGATGAAAGCGAGAGAATTAAGAGAACTATCCGGCGATGAGCTTCAAAGCAAGGAGGAAGAACTCAAGGATCAGCTCTTCAAGTTGAAGTTCCAGCATGCACTTGGCCAATTGGAGAATGCGATGAAACTCAAGAGCATCAAGAAAGACATCGCTCGGATAAAGACAATATTAAAAGAGAAAAGCAAAGGAACGGAATAAATAATGATTGAAGCAAGAAAAATAACAAAGATTGGAGTAGTGGTCGGCGATAAGATGAAGAAGACTGTCACCGTGCTAGTAGAAAGGCCGGTGAAGCATCCTTTATACAAAAAATTCATAAAGAAGAGAAAAAAGTTCTTGGTTCACGATGAATACGAGAAATGTAAGGTTGGAGATGTGGTAAGGATCATCGAGACCAGACCTATCAGCAGAAGGAAAAAATGGCGAATTCAAGAAATTGTGGAATTGTCCCGCCGGGAATCAGAAAAGAAGGTTAAGGAAAAAGGAGAATGATCCAGACAGAAACCATGCTCAAAGTGGCTGACAACTCAGGAGCAAGAAGGATTTTATGCATCACTCCCCTGGGCGGTGGAGTTGGAAAGACAGCCACTATCGGAGATGTTATCTCAGCTACAGTGAAGGAAGCAGAACCTGAAAGCAAAATTCAAAAAGGGAAAGTGGTCCGAGCTGTGATTGTCCGCACTAAGAAGGAAATCCGACGCAAGGATGGTTCCTATATCCGTTTCGATGACAACGCGGCTGTGATCATCGACAGGTTGGGAGAGCCAATCGGAACCCGCGTTTTTGGGCCAGTGGCAAGGGAGTTGAGAGAGAAAAAATTTATGAAGATCGTTTCTTTGGCTCCGGAGGTTCTCTGATGAATAAAATGCTTTTCAGAAAAAATGACTTGGTTATTGTCCACAACGGAAAAGACAAGGGTAAAACAGGAAAAATACTAAAAGTGATCCCTGAGAAGGAGCGAGTGGTAGTAGAAAAGGTCAATTTCAACAAAGAATTCATTCGGCGTGACCAGAGCCGAAACATCCAAGGTGGAATTATGGAGAAGGAAGCTTCTATCCATGTTTCCAACCTGATGCTATACTGTCCCGAGTGTGGTCAAGGTGTGAGGGTGAGAAGCAGAAAACTGGAGGATGGAAGCAAGATCAGAGTTTGTGCCAAGTGCGAAGCGAGTTTAGAGAAGCAAAAATGAGGAATACAAGATGAGTCGACTCCTTGAAAAATATAAAAAAGAGATCGTTCCTACTCTTAAGGAAGAGCTTTCTATTGAAAACAAGATGGCTATGCCCAAGCTCGAAAAAATCGTGATCAACATGGGAGTCGGCGATGCCATTCAAAATATCAAGCTTCTGGATGCCGCTAAAGCCGAATTGAGCCTGATTACAGGTCAATGGCCAGCTGTGGGAAGAGCAAGGAAATCCATTTCCGCCTTCAAGCTTCGAAAAGGACTTCCAATTGCTTGCTATGTAACCCTTCGAGGACGGAGAATGTATGAATTTATCGATCGTTTAGTCAATATTGTTCTTCCCCGGGTGAGAGATTTTCGAGGAGTCACCCGCCGAAGCTTTGATGGCCTTGGAAATTACACTCTGGGAATGAAGGACCAGCTTGTTTTTCCTGAAATAGACTATACAAAAGTGGAAAGACCACGAGGCATGAATATCACCATAGTCACTTCAGCCCAGAGTGATGAGCAAGCCTATGCTTTGTTGAAAAAACTAGGAATGCCTTTTAGCGAGTTTTAAAAAGGAAGAGGAAAGTGTCAAGAACATCTTCTATGGCAAAATACTTAAAGGAGCCCAAATATCCTGTGCGCAAGAAGAGTCGTTGTCGGATTTGCGGCCGTTCTCGAGGATACTATCGGAAGTTTGATATGTGCCGCTTGTGTTTTCGCGAATTGGCTCTCAAGGGAGAGATCCCCGGGATTGTGAAGGCTTCATGGTAAATTTGCGGAAAGGATGAAAAGATGAGCTTAACCGACCCCATCGCTGATATGTTAACCAGAATCAACAATGCGATCAAGGTCAAGAAAAAAGAAGTGAGCATCCCCTCTTCCTGGATCAAAGTGGAGATAGCTAAGATCTTGAAAGAAGAGGGTTACATCCGGAACTTTAAAGCCATAGATGATAACAAACAAGGAATATTAAACCTCACCCTTAAATATTCAGATAATAGTAAAAGCGTTATCAGTGGAGTGAGAAGAGTGAGTAAACCGGGTTGCCGCATATATTGCCGTAAAGATGACATTCCCAAGGTTCTAGATGGGCTGGGGATTGCCATTATTTCTACATCCAAGGGCATTGCTACAGGAAAGAAATGCAAGGAAATAGGGGTGGGAGGCGAAATTCTATGTTATATCTGGTAAAAATAAACAGGTAAGGAAAGGGAGATGTCTCGAGTAGGAAAACAACCGATTGATATACCCCAAGGGGTTAAAGTGAATATGCTGTCCGATAAGATCGAATGCGAAGGTCCAAAAGGGAAACTGAATGCGCCCCTTCTTCCTGGAATCGTGGTTAAAATCGAGAATAATCAAATCCTCCTGACCAGAAAGAATGACTCCAAAGAGCAGAGATCCTTGCATGGATTGAATCGGACACTGGTCAACAACGCTGTGGTTGGTGTATCCACCGGATTTTCCAAGCAGCTAGAAATAGTCGGAGTCGGATATCGAGCTAAGGTGGAGCGAAATCGTCTAGAGTTGAATTTAGGTTATTCTAAACCTGTAGTCTTTAAAATCCCCGAAGATATCGAGATTGTCTGTGATAAGCCGACACTCATCACAGTCAAGGGCATCAATAAGCAAAGAGTGGGGCAGGTAGCTGATGAAATCAGAAGATTCCGCGAGCCGGAACCTTACAAACTGAAAGGGATTCGCTATGTCGGTGAACGTCTGATCAAGAAAGAAAAGAGAGCAGGAGTGGGGGTGAGCGGTGTATAGAAGTAAGATAAAAGTGATGAAGAAAGCTCGAGACAGAGTCAGAAAAAGAATCAGAAAAAAGATTCAGGGAAATTCTGAAATTCCTAGAGTCTATGTCTATAAGAGTAACCGATACATTTATACCCAGGCAATTGACGATGTGGACGGGAAAGTGCTCGCTTCAGCTTCCACCATGGAAAAGGGATTTAGAGAGAAACACAAAAACACCAAGAACACGGAATCCTCTCGATACTTGGGAGAGATCATGGCCAAGAGATTGAAGCAGAAGAAGATCGAAAAAATCGTGTTTGACCGAGGATTCTCTCCCTATCATGGTCGAGTGAAAGAACTGGCTGAAGCCATGAGAAAGGGAGGTCTTATCTTCTAGTCAAAGGAAGAGAACAAGGAGGCAAGAGAGTGGAAGAGGAAGAATTGAGAGAGGAAAAGTTCGAGTTAAAAGATCAGGTGATTTCTATCCGGAGAGTGACCAAAGTTGTCAAAGGAGGGAAGAATCTCAGTTTTTCGGCTCTAGTTGCTGTAGGAGATGAACACGGTCAGGTGGGAATCGGCAAGGGGAAGGCCCGGGAGGTTCCCCAGGCCATAGCCAAAGCTGTGGAGGATGCCAAGAAGAAGATGATCACAGTGCCCCTTGCGGAGACAACCATCCCCCATCCAATAAGAGGAGAGGCTGGCGGAGGAATTGTGGTTCTTCGCCCTGCTTCCAAGGGAACAGGAGTTATCGCCGGTGGGGCTGTGAGAATTATTATGGAATTAGCTGGAATCAAGGATATTTTGACCAAATCTATACGCAGCAATAATCCCATAAGTGTGGCTCATGCCACTATGGATGCCCTGAGGGAGCTGAAAGATCCTGGCCTGGTTTCAGAAACCAGAGGAAAATCAAGGGATGAGATATGGCAGTAAAAAAGACACAACCCGAGAGAAAAGAGAAAACTCAGGCGAAGACTCCGGAGAGAACGTCCAAAAATAAATTTTTGAAAGTGAAACTGGTGAGGAGTCTTGTCGGTCGGCCTCAAAAACAGAGAGATGTGGTCAAAGGCCTTGGACTGCGAAAGCTACAATCAGAAGTCATCCGCAAGGATTGCCCTGAAATCTGGGGTATGATCAGGAAAGTCCAACACTTGGTGAGAGTAGAGGTGGTGGGAGAGAAATGAAACTAAGTGATTTGCATCCCGCTAGGGATTCCCGCAAAAAGCCGAGAAGAGTTGGCCGTGGGCCCGGTTCAGGCCGGCAAAAAACAGCGGGCCGCGGTACCAAAGGCCAGAAATCCATCAGTGGCTACTCCATGAAAAAAGGCTTCGAGGGAGGTCAGATGCCTCTTCATCGCAGGCTTCCTAAGCGTGGGTTCACCAATATCTTTAAAAAAGAATACTGCGAAGTCAATCTTATTCGACTGGAAAGGATCAGCAAGAAAGAGATAAAATCCAAGGAATTAGTGGAAGCAGGGTTGATAAAAAAAGAGACAGAGCAGGTAAAAATTCTGGGCAGGGGAGAGATCTCCACCCCCAAAACCATACATGCTCATAAGTTTTCTCGTTCTGCCCAAAAAAAGATTGAGAAGGCAGGAGGGAAGGCAGTACTTATTGGAAGTGAGTGATGCTTGAGAGTATAAGAAACATTTTCAGTATCCCAGACCTCAGAAGGAGAGTCTTTTTTACTCTGGCTCTTCTAGCTGTTTACCGAATCGGAGCCCAGATTCCCAATCCGGGAATAAGCGCCACAGCCTTGGCCGAATTCTGGGAAGCTCAGAAGGGGACGATTCTGGGATTTGTCGACCTCTTCTCGGGCAGAAATATGTCCCGAATGACCATTTTTGCCCTGGGCATCATGCCTTATATCAGCGCGTCCATTATACTTCAGTTGCTTCAAGTGGTTTGGCCGTACCTGGAGAGGTTGTCAAAGGAAGGTGAGTTGGGCCGCAAAAAGATCACACAGTACACCCGATACGGAACCCTCATCATCTGTGTGATTCAAGCCTTTGGCATCAGCATATTTTTGGAGCAGTTGCGTAGTCCTGGAGGAGCACCCATCGTTCCAAATCCTGGCTGGGGATTCAAACTTTTGACGGTTTTGACTTTGACCACGGGAACGGTCTTTATCATGTGGCTTGGGGAGCAGATATCAGAGAGAGGAATCGGAAATGGTATCTCCCTTATCATATTTGCAGGAATAGTGGTTAATTTTCCTCGTGGTATTCAGAGTGTGCTCGGGGGATTAAGAACGGGCGAAATGTCTCCTATAAGAATGATTTTTCTCTTGATTTTGATGCTGGCCGTAGTGGCTGTCATTGTCTTCGTAGAGAGAGGCCAGCGCCGGATTCCCGTCTCCTATGCCAAGCGAGTAGTGGGAAGGAAGATATACGGAGGCCAGAGTACTCATCTTCCCCTCAGAGTGAATACGGGTGGAGTAATTCCCATCATCTTTGCCGCCTCCGTGATCACCATTCCTTCCACGCTAGCTCAGTTGGTCAAGATTCCCGTTTTCCAGACCATTGCCCAGCAGTTTTCATTGGGGATGCCTCTCTATAATTTGCTCTATGTGGCTGCCATTATCTTCTTCACTTATTTTTATGTTTCCATAATTTTCAATCCTTCGGATGTAGCGGATAACCTGAGAAAATACGGAGGATTCATACCAGGAATAAGGCCAGGAAGGAACACATCAGATTTTATCGACGGGGTGCTTTCTCGGATAACCTTGGTAGGAGCCATCTACTTGGCCGTCATTGCCATTCTTCCTGAATTTTTAATAACTGGATTTAAAGTTCATACTCTTCCCTTTGTGGGGGATTTTCTGGAGGCAAATCTCCCGAAATGGATCACTCAAGGATTGAATGTGAATTTTTATTTTGGCGGCACTTCCATCCTTATCGTGGTGGGAGTAGCCATGGATACATTACAGCAGATTGAAGCCCAGCTGGTGATGCGTCATTACGACGGTTTCATGAGGAGAGGAAGAATAAGGGGAAGAAGAGGATGAGAATCATTCTGTTAGGGGGTCCAGGCAGCGGCAAAGGAACTCAGGGGGATCTGATCGAAGAGAAATACGGTTTCCCAAAGATATCGACAGGAGATCTGCTCCGGGAGGCTGTACAGCGAAGCACGCCCCTGGGAAAGAAGGCTGAGGCTTTTATGAATAAGGGGAAGCTGGTCAGAGACGATGTCGTGGTGGCCATGATCCAAGAAAGGATAAATAAGCCAGACTGTCAAACCGGTTATGTTCTGGATGGATTTCCCAGGAATTTGACTCAAGCCCATGCTCTGGAAGAAATCGATAGGGCTGCTTCAGAAATCGTGATCGATATCCAGTTGGACGAGGAAGATTTAGTGGCTCGTCTCCAGGACCGCCGAATCTGCTCCCGCTGTCAGGTCATATATAATCTTCAGGTGAGAAGGGCCAGGCGTGAAGGGATCTGCGATATATGCGGAGGGAAGCTTATCCAGAGGGAAGACGACAAGCCAGATGTCATCAGAGAACGTCTGCGCGTTTATCACCAAAAGACAGAAAAGCTCATCGACTATTATGCAAGAAAAAATGTCTACAACCGTGTGGATGGTCGAGGAGGGATAGAGGCTATCTTTGGAAGGATTATTACTATCTTGGAAGGTGAATTATCTCAACTTCCAAAGAGAGAGGCCAGAAGATGATTGTTTACAAGAGCAAGGAAGAGATCGAAAAAATCAGACAAAGCAATCAGATTGTGGCCAGAATCCTCGAAGAACTGAAGACTTTAATAAAACCGGGTGTTCAAACCAGGGAATTGGATGATTATGCGGAGCGTCGATGCAGAGAGTTGGGAGCGCTGCCCGCTTTCAAAGGCTACCGTGGTTTCCCCGCATCTCTCTGTACTTCTATCAATGAGGAAATTGTTCATGGGATTCCCTCTTCCCGGAAATTAAGGGAGGGAGACATCATCAGCCTTGATTTTGGCACCAACTACCGGGGCTTCTACGGAGATGCCGCCGTTACTTATCCAGTGGGAGAGGTAAGCCTCAGAACCAAGAAGCTGATTGAGGCAGCAGAGAGAGCTTTCTATAATGGGATTGAACAGATGAAGGAAGGACAAAGAATATCCGATATTTCTTTCGCCATCCAGAGTTATGTGGAGTCACAGGGATTTTCTGTCATCCGGACATTTGTGGGGCATGGAATCGGATTTGCTCTCCATGAAGAACCGCAAGTTCCCAATTTCGGAATACCTGGGAGAGGGCCGAAGATAAAGCCAGGTCTGGTACTGGCTATAGAGCCAATGATCGCTGTGGGGGATTGGCGGGTAGAAGTTTTAGCAGATGATTGGACAGCAGTCACTCGAGACAGAAGTTTATCAGCCCATTTTGAACATACAGTCGCTTTGACTAAAGATGGTTTGAAGATCTTAAGCTTATGGGACCAAAAAATAGGTTTGTCTTATCAAAAGGAGAGCAACTATGCCAAAGCGTGATGATGTTGTCGAGACAGAAGGCGTTGTGATCGAGACTTTGCCCAATGCCATGTTTCGCGTGGAATTGGCCAACAAGCACCAAATTCTCGCCCACATCTCTGGAAGGATGAGAAAGCATTTTATAAGGATTCTTCCGGGAGACAGGGTGTTGGTGGAGCTATCTCCTTATGATCTCACCAAGGGACGAATAACTTATCGATTCAAGTAAAGGAAAGGGATATGAAAGTCAGAGCTTCTATCAAAAAGATTTGCCGGAACTGCCACATCATTAAAAGGAAGGGGACTCTGAGAGTCATTTGTTCGAATCCAAAACATAAACAGAGACAAGGTTAGAAGAGGTTAAAATGGCAAGAATAGCAGGAATCACCCTTCCCTCTGAAAAGAGGGTTGAGATTGGATTAACTTATATTTTCGGGATCGGACGTTCCAGGTCTAATAGAATCCTTGAAGAAGCTAAGATCGATAGGGATAAAAAAGTTAAAGATTTGACCGAGGAGGAGATCAACAAAATTCGTCAGATCATCGAGAAAAGAGAGAAGATTGAAGGTGACCTCAGGAAGGAAATCAACTTAAATATCAAGCGACTGATTGATATCGGCTGTTATCGAGGCTTAAGGCACCGAAGAAGGCTGCCGGCGAGGGGACAGAGGACCAAAACCAATGCCAGAACGAGAAAAGGACCTCGCGGACATTCTATAAAAAAGCTCAAGACAAAGTAAGGGGATAACATAATGCCAAAACCAAAGAGAAAAGTGAGGAAAAAGAAGATAAAGAAGGATATTGGCTTCGGTGTGGCTTATATCCGGTCCACCTTCAACAACACCATCATCACAATCACCGACCAGCAAGGTAATACAGTCTGTTGGGCAAGCTCTGGCACAGCTGGTTTCAAAGGTGCCCGAAAGGGGACTCCGTTTGCCGCTCAACTAGCTGCTAAAGATGTGGCTAACAAAGCCAGGGATTTTGGGGTTCGCTATGTGGATGTCAAGGTAAAGGGCCCGGGTGCAGGTCGAGAATCGGCTATCAGGGCTTTGCAGTCTCATGGCATGGAAATAAAATCCATTAGGGATATTACTCCCATTCCCCACAACGGCTGTCGGCAGCGAAAAAGAAGAAGGGTTTAAAGAAGTTGCTCCAAGGAGAGAATGATGGCTAGATATAGAGAATCTGTATGCCGGCTCTGTCGAGCAGAAAGAACGAAGCTTTTTCTAAAGGGAAGCAAGTGTCTGAGTGATAAATGTCCAGTGGAGAGAAGGACCTATCCACCCGGAGAACATGGGAGGATGCGCAGAAGAATCTTGGGCTATGGCATTCAGCTCAGGGAAAAGCAAAAGCTGAAAAGGTACTACGGGATGTCGGAGAGGCAGTTTCGTCTTTTCTTTCGAAGAGCTGAGAAAAAAAGGGGAATCACGGGTGACAACCTGTTGACCTTGTTAGAGAGGAGATTGGATAACGTTACGTTTTTAGTTGGATTCTCCCATTCTCGGAATCATGCTCGCCAGATGATAACTCATGGGCATTTCCGAATCAACGACCGTAAAGTGAACATTCCCTCTCTGCAGGTCAAGAAAGATGATGTCATTTCGCTTCAGAAGAAATCTTCCCAGAAGGAAGAGATAAAGGCCATTGTGGAATTTAACAAGAATAAAGAAGTCCCCGGGTGGTTAGAGGTGGACAGGGAAAAGATGGAAATAAGAGTTCTCGCTTTGCCCACCAGAGAAGATGTCACCTTTCCAGTAGAGGAACATCTGGTGGTGGAGCTTTATTCCAAATAGTGGTTGATTAAAAAATAACAAGATAGAGAAAATATCTTTGGATATACAGGCGATAACAAAGGAGGCGTCATGGTAGAAACAGGATTTCAAAGGCCGAAATACCTGGAATGTGATTATGAGAGTTTGACCGAAAAATACGGGCGATTCTCGGCTCAGCCTTTTGAGAGGGGTTATGGTATCACAGTGGGTAATGCTTTACGCAGAATTCTGCTTTCTTCAATTACCGGTGCAGCCATAACCAATGTCCGGATTCAGGGTGTTCTCCATGAGTTTTCCACAATGCCGGGAGTAGTGGAAGATATTACGGACATCATACTCAATCTGAAAAGTATTTCTTTAAGGCTTGAGGGCGATGATCCCAAAACCATAACTCTTAAGAAAGAAGGGCCTGTGGAAATAAAAGCATCTGATATTAAGCATGATTCAGATATAGAGATCCTTGATCCTGATATTCATATCGCCTCTTTGGATAAAGACGGAAAATTGGATATCGAGATGGTCGTCCGCAACAATAGAGGTTACATCCCTGCCGATCAGAATTTTGACCAAACACTGAGTGTGGATTTTATTCCCGTTGACTCTTCTCACTCTCCGGTTAAGAAAGTCAACTACAGAGTAGAGCCGGCGAGAGTAGGAAAGCGAATTGAGTATGAGAAGTTAAGCGTGGAGATCTGGACAACAGGCGCAATGACTCCTCAGAGCGCCTTGAACCAGGCAGCTAAGATACTCCGGGACCATATGGTCATCTTCCTCAATATCGTAGATGAGCCTTTGCAAATGGAAAAAGCACCTGTCAAGAAAGAGATTCCTTATCTTTCTCAATTGGATGCTCTATCCAAAACAATCGATCATCTAGAGCTTTCTGTTAGGTCCAATAATTGTTTAAGGGCAGCTGGAATCGAAAGAATATTTGAACTGGTCCAGAAGACAGAAGATGAGCTGTTGAAGACAAAGAATTTTGGGCGAAAATCCTTGACCGAGATCAAAGAGACCCTTCAAGATTTAGGATTGGGGCTGAATCTGGACCTTCATCCCAAACTTCTGGAAAAATTGGAAGGAGATAAAGAGGAAGAGAAAGAAGAGGCTGAATGATGAGGCATCGGGTTAGCGGAAAGAAGTTAGGAAGAAACACTGCTCATAGGAGGGCTCTGCTGCGGAATCTTGTGACTTCATTTCTGGATAAAGAGCGATTGAGGACCACTGTGGTCAAGGCTAAAGAAGCAAGGCCTTTGGCTGAAAAAATGATCACCTTGGCTAAGATTGATACTCTTCATACCCGACGTCAGGCATTAAGGTTTATTTTCAAGAAAGAGGTTGTCCGCAAGCTGTTCGAGGAGCTGGGACCCCGATTCAGTGAGAGGCCCGGTGGTTACACAAGGATTGTCAAGTTAGGACCTCGATCCGGTGACGGTGCAGAGATGGCGATGCTCGAACTCATCGGCTCAGAGATGAAGAAGAAAAAGAAAAAGAAGGAAAAGGAAAAAGCAAAGAAGTAAATACCGATACCTTTATCAGGGATAGAGAAGATTATTTTTCACCTTATTCTTTTGGAGTAACCCAGAGTCTCTGGCCTGGATAGATTTTAGACCTGATACTCAAGCCGTTCAGGCTGAGAAGATAATTCAAGTTCATCCCATGTTTCTTGGCGATTTCAAAAGGCGTATCTCCCCGCCTGACTGTATAGAGGACAGCCCCTTCAGGCTTTCCTGAATGGATAACCAGTTTTTGTCCAACATACAAGACATCACTTTTCAGGCTGTTTCCCCTTTTGATTTTCTGGACAGTGGTGTTGAAAGCATGGGCGATGCGGTAAAGAGAATCCCCACGTCTTACCACATAAACTAGTTTTTCGCCCTCCGGTGTTAGTTCGAGAGCTGGTTGGGATGTATAGTAATTGCCCCGTCCAGGTATTTTTAGCCTCTGTCCTGGACTGATCAGGTGGACTCTTCTCAGCTGGTTCAAACGGGCAATGGCAGAGACAGAAGTCTTGTAGCGAGCTGCGATTTTAGAGAGGGTGTCCCCTCTTTGGACGTAATGCAAATAATAAGTGGCTTCTGGTGGAATCCAGCGGTTGATGGAATTGATTCTGGTTGTAGTTATCTCGCCGTAGCCGACCGGGACTTTGAGCATATATTGTTGATCAGGAGTAGCATCATAGCGGAGCTCGGGATTGAGAGAAGCTAATTCATCGGCGTTTAATTCCAGGTTCTGGGAAAGTGTGGAGAGTTTGACGGGCCGGCTGATGGTTACGGTTTCATACTTAAAAAGGGAGTGAGGTTGAGGGAAATTGAATCCGTATTTTTCTGGGTCGTTGATGATGAGAAGGGCAGCGATGAAGCGGGGGACAAAGCGGGCTGTCTCCCGGGGCAGCATCACATAGAGATCCCAAAAATTGTCCAGGTATTTGATGCGTTGGTGGCGGATTGTCTGTTGAACTCTGATCTCTCCACAGTTGTAAGAGGCCAAGGCTGTTAGCCAGTCTCCGAAGAGCGAATGGAGTTCTCTCAAATATTGAACGGCCGCTTTCGTGGATTTCTCAGGGTCCATCCTTTCATCTATCCAGCGATCCCGTTTAAGACCAAAACGATATCCTGTTGAAGCGATAAACTGCCAGAGGCCCAAGGCCCGTGCCCGAGAGTATGCTCTGACCTTGAACCAGCTTTCGATAAGTGGTAACCAGGAGAGTTGTTCGGGGAGACCAGCTTTCTTCAACTCATCGAGAATAATTTCTCTGTAAAGGCCTGAACGCTGGATCCCTTCCTCGAAGTATTTTCTTTCTTTGGTCTGGAAATTATTGATTTCCTCCTGAACATGTTTGTTTTCGACCAGCGGGATAGTTTGATTATTGTCTCCAACCGTAACTAGCTGAGAACCGTAGATTTCCTGGATTCTTTGGGCGATGAGCAGCCTGAGATCGTTTTTTCCCTGGAGTAAGGTAGAATCCAGAGGTGATTTGAGTTGGAGGATGAGGCTGTAGGCGTCATCGAGTGCAGCCAGAGCAGTCTCAAAATCACCCCTCTCCCAAGCAAGTAAAGCATCCTGGTAGGCATCGAGCGCTTCTTCTAAGAAAGAGGAAGGGTCTTCTTCCTCAATCTGATTTATAGGATTCTCTTGTAGAGAGGGGAAGGGTTCGACCTCGACTTCTTCAGTCGCCGTAGAGACTTCTTCTTGGAAAGCCTGCTCTTGGGAAGGAGGAGGACTTTCTTTAACCCTGGGAAGTGTTTTATGGTGGGAAGAGCAGTTCCAAAAGAGAAAGGCAGCAATGAGGGAAAAAATGAGAAAGTCGAGCTTTTTATTCTTCAATTTTCCTAAAGGTTTAAATATATACCACTTAAAATCGTGATAGTCAATAACAAATGCTCTTTGGTAGCATCTTCAAATCCGTAATAGCTAATGATGAGGGATATAATCAGTCACAGCGCCGGTTCCCTTCCATCCTCGCCAAAGATCCTCCCACCCTCCACTATGGGCTTCGGACGGATGGGAACCGCCGCCTCTCTACTTAACTGGACGAAGTATCATCGCTCATCAAGGGAAAAGAGATTCTCTTTGCACTCCTGCTTAGGGGATACCTTATGCCATCCATCAGGTGATTCGCTGGTTCCTCGGAGATATTTAAAAATTAGTTATTTATCCAAATATTAGTAGCGCAATCAGAAATTTTGGTATAGAGCTTTAAATGTTTGGTGATTATGGATAATATACACGAGGAATGTTGATGCCAGAAAAGAGAAGGAGCCGAGGATGAAAGGCGTGTTTGGAAAGATCCTCAACATTGATCTGAGCAATCAAAATTTTAAAGAGGAAATTATAGAGGATTCTGTCTATGAAAAGTTTATCGGAGGCAAAGGGCTGGCTTCTTATCTGTTGTTAAAGAGGAATCCAGAAGGCGTTGATCCCTTATCTCCTTCTAATCACTTGATCCTGGCGGTAGGCCCTGCGGTTGGCTTCTCAATCTGGGGTGCGAATCGATACGGTGCTTTCACAAAATCTCCGTTGACTGGAATATTTTCGGAATCGTATTCAGGAGGGAAAGCCTTTCTTCATATCGCCAAGACGGGCTATGACGCTATCCTCATCAGAGGGATAGCCGAAAAATGGACATACTTGGAGATCAGGAACAATTCCGTTTCTTTTAAGAACGCTGCTTTCTTAATGGGAAAGGACAGCCTTGAGGCTGAAGAAATGCTCAAAGAGAAGTACCCAAGGCAGAAGGTGGGCATCTTGACCATCGGACCGGCAGGTGAGAATCTGGTTAAGTTTGCCTACATCAACAACGATCTTGGCAGATGCCTCGGAAGAACAGGGGCAGGGGCTGTCATGGGGAGTAAGAAGATAAAGGCGGTGGTTTTTATCGGGGATCAGGATAAAGAAGCGGCTGATTATGATCTGTTGAAAGCCTTTTGGAAGGAGCAATTTGAAGCAGGGATCAAACATCCGGTCTTCCAGAAGTATAAGAAATTGGGTACTCCTATGATGGTTGATATAACCACCAGCGTTGAGGCTTTTCCCTCCGGATACTGGCATGAGGGTACGGTCCCTTTTGTGGAAAAGATCAATGCCGAAGCTTTGCACACAGAGTGCGAGGTGAAGCCGAAATCATGCACATTCTGTTTTATTTCCTGCAATAGAAATACCACAGTTAAGAGAGGAAGACACAAAGGATTAAAACTTGACGGACCTGAATATGAGACAATCGGAGCTTTCGGTGGGTTGAATTTAGTAGATGATATAAAGGAGATTGCCTACCTGAACAATATTTGTGACAGGGTGGGCCTGGATACGATCACAACGGGAAATGTCACTGCCTTTGCCATTGAGGCTTCGAGGAGAGGGAAAATAGACTTTAAAATTGATTACGGAGATGTGGATAGGATTGCAGAGCTCATCCGAATGATCGCTGCCAGGGAAGGGATTGGTGATTTGCTGGCTGAGGGTGTCCGTCATGCTGCCAGAGAGCTTGGCCTTGATGATGTTTCCATCCAGGTAAAAGGGCTAGAGCTTCCCGCTTTTGATCCCCGCTACTTGAAGGGTATGGGACTTGGCTTTGCGGTTTCAGACAGAGGCGCCTGCCATCTGAGAACCACCTTCTACAAACCGGAGCTCGCAGGTTTGATTGCACCTGAACAAATTGAAGGAAAGGCGGCCATGCTTCTTGAATATGAAGACAGGCTTACCATATATGATACATTAATTCTGTGCAGGTTTTTCAGAGATCTTTTTTTCTGGAAAGAATTGGGCATAATCGTGAAAGGAACGATGGGATTAGATTATATGGAAGATGATCTCAGAGAGATTTCTGCCAACATTGCCCTGACTATCAGAGACTTCAACCTGAGGGAAGGGATGAGGCCAGAGGAGGATTTTCTTCCTGAATACTTCTTCAAGATTCCGCTTGGGAAACGCAAGCTCTTGCTGGATAAGGGAGAATTCACCCGAATGGTTGATGAATATTATGAGCTCAGAGGTTTTCGAAGCCATGAGCAAAAAAGGAAGGAGAATGAGAGTGACAAAACATAAGCCATTTGTCTGGTTGCTGCTTTTCGGTTCGCTATGGGGGATGAGTGAAGTTGTTCTGGGAGGGCTTTTTGATGAAATTATTGTAGCGTTTCCTTCTGTGTGGCTGAATGCATGGGCATTATTTGTGCTGGCCATTGCACGAGGAATGCTGAATAAACCTGGTTCTTCAGCTGCTCTGGGTGTGATTGCAGCCGTTTTCAAACTGGCAAATACAACGCCATTCTACTGTCATCTTTTGGGCATCCTTTTGGTAGGTGCAGTGTTCGATTTAGCAGCGACATTGCTCCTGAAGAAGAATAAAAAGCTAGACTACCGTGCTTGTCTTTGTGGCTTTGTGAGTGCCTACGGAGGATATGCCCTTTTTGCACTCCTCATTACCTATATCATAGGATATGGTTACTGGGTTTCTGGAGGATTGCCCAAGGTTTTGCATCACATATTTGTCAGCGGGAGCTTAGCAGCCTTGATAGCTGTTGCAGTCGTGCCCTTTGGATATTGGGTGGGGCTCAAGGGGAAAGCTTACCATCTTTACTGTTCCCGATGGATATATAGAGGGGCTTTACTGGCAACAGGGATCATCTGGGAACTCGGACGGATAGCCGTTTAACATCATTCAGAAAGTAATCCCGGGGATATTTGAGTTCAGTCTCTTTTCCCTGCGCATTTTAAATGCCAGTTCCAGGCGGTTTCGATGATGGTTTCAATCGCAGAGAGCCGGGGCCTCCAGCCGAGGATCTTTTCGGCCTTTTCCTTGGAGGCTAAAAGAACCGGAACATCGCCCTTCCTCCTCGGTCTCTCCTGGTAATCGACCTTTCTTCCCGTGACCTCTTCTGTTTTTTTAATCACTTCCAGGACGGAGTAGCCTTTGTTGGCGCCAAGATTGATGAGATCACTCGAAGGCGAGGTCAGAATTTTCTTGAGAGCAAGGACATGGGCGGAAGCAAGGTCTGTGACATGGATATAGTCCCTTATTGCCGTTCCATCAGGAGTCTCAAAATCGGTTCCGTAGAGTTCAAACCTTTCTTCCTCTCCCAAGAGAAAGAGAAGGATGTTGGGGATGAGATGAGTTTCAGGATCATGCATCTCTCCTAGCTGGCCCTCTGGGTCAGCGCCTGCTGCGTTGAAATAGCGGAGAGAGATGAATTTCAACCCGTAAGCCTTTTCATAATCCTGGAGGATGGTTTCCAGGAAAAATTTTGTCTGTCCATAGGGATTAAAAGGATTCAGGGGATGAGACTCAGAGATAGGGATTTTCAGGGGAACGCCGTAGACAGCGGCACTGGAGGAGAAAATAAATCTTTCCACCCCGTTTTCCAACATGGCTTCCAGGAGATTCAGGCTGCTTATCAGGTTGTGGGTATAGTATTTTTGAGGATCGAGAAAGGATTCTCCAACTTGAATG
>Ga0315551_10001106_pt1 | contig 20712 bp, 15 predicted proteins | sample SalMarSW160290MG_FD_203678 | JGI IMG/M metagenome (GOLD analysis project Ga0315551, IMG submission 203678) | Salt marsh sediment microbial communities from the Plum Island Ecosystem LTER, Massachusetts, United States - Salt Marsh Sediment SW1602-90 ...
CAGGTTGGGAAGGAAGAAGCGGCCCGCGGCATCCGTCGTGGCCTGGGCGACGGCGCCCGTCTCGGCCTGACGGAGCTCGATCGCCACGTCCGGCACCGCCAGCCCCCCGGAGTCCACCACCCGGCCCCCAACCGCCGCCGTCGTCACCCCCTGCCCCCGAAGCCCGGCCGGCAGCAGCCCGAGCGCGAGAACGAGCGCGAGACGAGGGCGGGTGGCAAGCGGGAGGACGGCCCGGTCGATGAGGCACGATCGTGCGTGGATGGGACCCTCCGGTGGCGTGGGGAACCCGTCCCTCAAGCGACAGCGTCGGCGCGGGAGTCGCAACCCCCGGCGGCTCTCGAGCCAGGAGACGTTCCGACCCGGTCGCAAGGGACACCGGCTTGATTCCACGCGACCCTCCGGGACAGGTTGCCGCGCCATGTCGCACACCGACCCGAGACCCGTGACGCGCGATCGGAGCCCCGTGTCGCTCGTCATCGCGAGCTTTCTCGAGCCCGACCACGTCGAGCGTATACGCGCCGTGGACGGATGTCTCGACGTCCGGTACGCCCCGGAGCTCCTCCCGCCACCCCGGTACGCGGCCGATCACGTGGGTGGCCCGCTGGTGCGCTCCGAGGCGGACGAGACACGCTGGCGTGCCATGCTCGCAGGGGCCGATATCCTGTTCGACTTCGACCGCACGAATGTCGACGAGCTGCCACGGCTGGCGCCTCGGGTTCGCTGGATCCAGGCCACGAGCGCCGGGATCGGCCAGTTCGTGGCGCGCCACGGGTACGCGGAGCGCATGCTCGACACGGTGTTCACGACGGCGAGCGGCGTCCACGCGCGTCCGCTGGCCGAGTTCTGCATCATGTCGATGACGGGGTTCAGCCGCGGGCTCCCCCGCATGGTGCGCGACCAGCGCGACGGACGCTGGGAGCGGTTCGCGGGCTTCGATCTGGAGGGGAAGTCGCTCCTCGTGTACGGATACGGCGCGATCGGGACCGAGATCGGCCGTCTGGCCCGCGCGCTCGGGATGAGGGTGATCGGGATCCGGCGCTCGGGGGCAGGGGACGCCGCCGCGGTGCACGCCGACGAGCTCCACGGTCCGGGGGCGCTCGACGAACTGCTGCCGCGAGCCGACTTCCTCGTGCTGGCGGCCCCGCACACGCCCGAGACCGAGCGCATCGTCGGGGCGGCCGAGCTGGCACTCCTCCCGTCCGGAGCCGTTCTCATCAACGTGGGACGCGGAGCGCTCGTCGATGAGACGGCCCTCGTGGAGTCGCTGCGCTCGGGTCACCTGGATGGGGCCAGCCTCGACGTGTTCGAGGAGGAGCCGCTCCCCGCATCGAGCCCGCTGTGGCGGCTGCCGAACGTGTTCGTGAGCCCGCATTCGGCCGGCACGAGCGAGCGCGAGAACGAGCGCATCACCGATCTGTTCTGCGACAACCTGCGCCGCTTTCTCGACGGCGAGCCGCTCCTCAACGTCCTCGACCCCGGGCGTCTCTACTGACCGCGGCAGCGGAGCGGCTGGACGAGGTCTCCGCGTTCCGCGGGCCGCTCCCGGTGGCGGGCAGCGGAGCGGACGGGTCGTGAGGCCGTGGCGCGGGACGACCCGGCTCGCCGCGTTGGGCGCGCTCGCCCTCGCGGCCGCCTGCGCGCCGGCCGACGCGCCCTCCGCCGACGGGCGGAAGATCCTGCGCATCGCCTATCCGCGCGAGATCGACGTGCTCAACGCCTTCACGAGCCAGAACCTCGTCGACATCGCGTTCAGCATGGTCGAGGGCCTCGTGACGACCGACGAGCACGACGCCTACGTGCCCGTGCTGGCGAGGGAGATCCCGACGGAGGCCAACGGCCTCGTCGTCCTGAACGACGACGGGACCGTCGATATCACGTGGCGGCTGCGCGAGAACGTGCGCTGGCACGATGGCGAACCGTTCACGAGCGCCGACGTGTGCTTCACGTGGCGCTTCGTGTCGAGCGAGGGCTCGGAGACCTACAACCGCGACCAGTACCTGGGCATCCTCGACTGCCGCATGCCCGACGCGCATACCGCCGTATTCACCTGGGACGGCGAGTACGGCTACTACGCCGGGATCTTCGAGGCAATCCTGCCCGAGCACATCCTCGGCGGCATGACGACGCGCGAGATCGTCGACTACGAGCCGTACAACCGGGGACCGGAGACGATCGGGACGGGGCCGTTCAAGTTCGCCGAATGGAAGGCGGGTGAGTACATCCGCGTGGTCCGAAACGAGGACTACTGGCGCGGACCCGCGTACCCCGCCATCGACGAGATCGTATGGGCATTCATCCCCGACTCCAATACGCGGCTCAACGCGCTGCTCTCCGGCGCCTACCACTTCGGACAGATCGACCCCACGCAGGTCCCGCGGGCGAGGGGTCTCGACGGCTACGACGTCCACCTGATCAGCTCCAACTCGTTCATGCACTTCGATCTGAGCCTGAACACGCCGCGCGCCCGGACGCTGTTCGGCGACCGCGAGGTGCGCCGCGCGCTGTTCCACGCCATCGACCGGCAGGCCATCGCCGACAAGCTCATGGAAGGGACGGTCCGGGTCGCCGACACCCCCATCAACCCGACGAGCCCCTACCACGATCCCGACGTGCGAGGCTACGCGTTCGACCCCGAGCGTGCCCGCCGCATGCTGGACGCGGCGGGCTGGCGACCGGGCTCGGACGGCGTGCGGGAGAAGGACGGCACCCGCTTCTCGTTCACGATGATCAACCGGGCGGGTGCGGCCGACCGGATCGCGATCGCGCAGGTCATTCAGGCCGAGCTGGCCGACATCGGGGTCGAGGTGCGCTTCGAGACGCTCGAGAGCGCGGCCTGGACGCAGCGTTGGCGGAGCCGCCGCTGGGAGGCGGTGGTGAGCGCGTGGTTCCTGCCCGCCGACCCGAGCCTCACCGGTCTGTACGCCTGCGATGGCCCCAACAACATGACGGGCTTCTGCGACCCCGCGCTCGACGAGACGCTCACGACGTCGGACCGCTTCCTGAGCTTCGAGGAGCGCCGACCGTGGCTCCTCGAAGCGCAGGAGGAGCTGGCCGACGCGACCTTCACGCTCCCCATCTACTACAACGCGACCCCGGAGGTCGTCAGCACCGCGATCGGCAACTACCGTGGCAGTGGCACGAACTTCGGGAGCTTCTGGAACCTGTATGAGTGGACCCTCGAGCCCTGAGGCGTCGCCGCCGCGGCGCGCCGCGACCGGCCGGCTGGGGAGGGCCGACCGGCGCGGAGGCCCGCAGCCCGGCTCCCGCGGAGACGCGGGCTGATGGGGGCGTTCACCCTCCGGCGCGTCCTCCAGATGATCCCCATGGTCCTCGGGATCACGATCGTGCTGTTCGCGGTCATCCAGGCGGCCCCGGGCGGCCCGGAGGCCAGTCTGCTCGCGACGGGCCGCTTCATCGATCCGTCGGTCATCGAGGCCTATCGGCACCGACTCGGCGTCGACCAGCCCGTCCACATCCAGTACGTGCGCTGGCTCGGCGCCGCGCTGTCGGGCGACCTGGGCGTGAGCTTCTCGAGCACTCGGCCGGTGATCGAGGTGATCCTCGAGCGCCTCCCGGCGACGCTCGAGCTCATGGGCACGGCCTTCCTGTTCGCCGCCGTCGTGGCCATCGGGCTCGGGACGCTGAGCGCGGTGAAGCAGTACAGTCTCGCGGACCACCTCGGGACGGGGGTGTCGTTTCTCGGCATGGCGATGCCGGTGTTCTGGCTCGCGCTCCTTCTCCAGCTCGTGCTCGCCGTCCGGCTGCGCTGGCTGCCCGTGTCGGGGACCCACACCGTCGGCCTCGCCTCGGCGGGCGACCACCTGCGGCACCTCGTCCTCCCCGCCCTCGTCCTCTCGTTCCGATACATCGCCGGCTGGTCGCGATACCTGCGATCGAGCCTGCTCGGCGTGCTGCGGGCCGACTTCATCCGGACGGCGCGGGCCAAGGGGCTCCCGGAGCGCGTCGTGGTCGGGGTCCATGCCCTCCAGAACGCCCTCATCCCGGTCGTTTCGGTGATGGCGCTCAACCTGGCGGGCCTGTTCTCCGGCGCGGTGATCACCGAGACGGTATTCGCGTGGCCCGGCATCGGGCGCCTGTTCGTCCAGGCCATGTTGGCCCGCGACTACCCGCTGCTCATGGGGATCCTGCTGCTGGGGTCCGTGATGGTCCTCGTGTTCAACCTGGTGGCGGACCTCGTGTACGGCGTGCTCGACCCCCGCATCCGCTATGAGTGAGCCCCGAGACGCGCGTCCGGCGGCGGGAGAGCCCGTGGCGGGCCCGGAAGCCGCGTCTCCGACGGCCGGGGTGCGACCCGGCGTGTGGCGACGGCTCCGACGTCACCGGCTGGCGGTCGCCTCGATCGGGGTGTTCGCGGTCCTCTCGGTCGCGTGTGTGGCGGCCCCCGTCGTGGCGCCGTACCAGTTCGACGCGATCGATCTCGACTCCATCCGCGAGCCGCCCTCGGTCGTCCACTGGATGGGCACGGACGACCTGGGCCGGGACGTGCTCACCCGCGTGCTGTACGGAGGACGCATCTCGATCCTCATCGGGATCCTGTCCGCCGTCCTGGGGACCGGGCTCGGGACCCTCGTGGGCGCCACGGCCGGGTTCTACGGGGGACGCATCGAGGGCCTCCTCATGCGTCTCACCGACATCGCGTACGCCATCCCGACCCTGCCGCTCGTAATCGTCCTCGCGTCCTACACCCAAGCGGCCGTCGTGTCGATGGCCCTCATCATCGGGTTCCTGAGCTGGATGGCGACCGCCCGCGTGGTGCGGGCGGAGGTGCTCAAGATCAAGGAGACGACCTACGTCGAGGCGGCCCGCGCGCTGGGCGCCCGGAACGGGAGGATCATCCTGCGGCACATCCTCCCCAACGTGGTCGGCTCCATCGTCGTCGGGGGGACCCTCGCGGTCGGGAACGCGATCATCCTCGAGTCCTCGCTCAGCTTCCTCGGCCTCGGGGTGCAGCCTCCGACCCCCACCTGGGGCAACCTGCTCATGGACGCGCAGGCGACGATGGCCACCCGGCCCTGGCTCACGGTGTTCCCCGGGCTCGCGATCCTGCTCATCGTGCTCGCGGTGAACTTCGTGGGCGATGGGCTCCAGGACGCGCTCGACCCGATGACGAGCCCTCGATGAGCGGCCCGGAACCCCTCGTCCGGGTCCGCGAGCTCGTGAAGTACTTTCCGGTCCGCCGCGGTGTGATCCGGCGGCGGGTCGGGGCGGTCAAGGCCGTGGACGGGGTCTCCTTCCACATCCGCGAGGGCGAGACGTTCGCTCTCGTGGGAGAGAGCGGGTCCGGGAAGTCGACCACCGGTCGAGCCCTCCTCCAGCTCGTGCGACCCACGTCCGGTCGGGTGGCGTTCGCCGGCACCGAGCTCACGGGGCTCGCCGGCGAGCGCCTGAGACGCGCGCGGCGCGACATGCAGATGGTGTTTCAGGACCCCTACGCCTCGCTCAATCCGCGTCTCACCGTCGGCGCCGGGGTCCGCGAGCCTCTGGACGTGCACGCCATCGGAACGGCCTCGGAGCGACCGGCGCGAGTGACGGAGCTGCTCGGTCTGGTGGGTCTCGACCCCGGGCTCGCGAACCGTTATCCGCACGAGCTGTCGGGCGGTCAGCGACAGCGGGTCGGGATCGCCCGCGCGCTCGCCACCGGTCCGAGGTTCCTGGTCGCCGACGAGCCGATCTCGGCCCTCGATGTGTCGATCCAGGCCCAGATCGTGAACCTGCTCGCCGACCTGCGGGCCGACCTCGGCCTCACGTACCTGTTCATCGCGCACGACCTCGCGGTGGTGCACCACCTGAGCGATCGCGTGGCGGTCATGTACCTGGGCCGCATCGTCGAGCTGGGTCCGCGGGACGAGGTGTTCGCACGACCCCTGCACCCTTACACGCGGGCGCTGCTCGACGCGGTCCCGAGGGGCCGGTCCCCGGAAGCCGGGACCCCGCAGGTCGCGCCCGCCGCCGAGATGCCGGATGCGGCGTGTCTGCCGGTGGGGTGCCGCTACCACCCCCGCTGCCCGTTTGCCACCTCGCGGTGCCGGAGCGAAGATCCCCGCCCGCGCGATCTGTCGAACGGAGGGGAGGCCCACATCGTCGCGTGTCACCACGCCGGAACGTCGCTCGTGAGCTCGGCCGGGACCCCACCACCCTCCCGGGGCGGCATCGGGTCTCCGGAGATCGAAGCGTGACGGGCTCCTCCGAGTGAGCCGGCGGCCGCGCGTCGCCGTCATCGGGGCCGGCCGCTGGTCCGCATCGGCGCACCTGCCGGGCTTCCGGCGCTCGCCGCTGTGCGAGCTCGCCCTCCTGTGTGATCTGGACGCCGAGCTGGCCGGCGCGCGTGCCGCCGAGTTCGACATCCCCGAGATCGAGACCGACGCGCAGCGTGTGCTCGCCCGCTCCGACATCGACGTGGTGGACATCGTGACGCGCGGGGATCACCAGGAGCTCGTGTTCGCGGCGCTCGAGGCCGGCAAGCACTGTCTGGTCGAGAAACCCGTGTGTCACGACTGGCGCGACGTGCGACGGGCCGATGAGCTCGCGCGATCGCGGGGACTCAACACGAAGGTGGGGCTCACCTTCCGGTACGCGCCAGCGGTGCGGTACATGTTCGATCTGATCCGCGACGGCTTCGTGGGCCGGCCGTTCATCTTCAACGGCTACGAGCAGAATTCGCAGTGGCTGGACCCGGACCGGCCCATCGACAAGCGCATCCACGCGGACCGGCCCCTCGATGAGCCATCGTGGGGCGACGACCCGAGCCGCGAGGGGATCACGGTCTCGTCGCTCGAGGGGTACGGGGCCCCGACCATCGACATCGGGCTCGAGTGTGTGGGGGATGACCTCACGCGCGTGGTGGGGATCCTGGCCAACATGATCCGTCGTCGGCGCCGCACGAACCTCGATACGGAGCACGAGCGCATCAACATCGACGATGCGGACATGTTCATGGGCGAGGCCGGCAACGGCGCGCTGTTCAGCCTCCAGTCGAGCTACGTCGCGATCGGGGGCTACCCGGGCATCGAGACGCGCATCTTCGGGTCCGAGGGTGCCATCCAGGTGCGGCTGGTCGACGAGTCCGGAGGAATCCAGACGATCCGCACGGCCACCCCCGATGCCGTCGAGTTCGTCGAGCGCGCCATCCCGGCCCGCTACTTCCCGCCCGGGCACCGGCCGGGCGATACGTGGGGCACCGTGTTCTACGGGAATCTCGTGCACGGCTTCCTCGGGGAGATCGTCGGCGGCGCGGAGAGCGAGGGCGACTTCGCGCAGAGCGCCCGCGTCCAGGAGGTGATCAACGCGGTGGCGCTCTCGCACCGCGAAGGGCGCTGGGTCTCCCTTCCGCTCGCGCCGGACGCGGCGTACGAGTTCCCCTCGAGCCCGTGGTGAGTCGCGGGGCGGACCAAACGACCGGAGGAGAGCACATGGACAGGGTGCGGTGGGGCGTGCTCGGCACCGCGAACATCGCGCGCGTGGCGGTCGACCCGGCCATTCAGGCCTCGTGCAACGGCGAGCTCGTGGCGGTGGCGAGCCGCGACCCCGACAGGGCACGGGCGTTCGCCGAGGCGGCGGGCATCCCCGTCCACCACGGAAGCTACGAGGGCCTGCTCGAGGACGAGCGGATCGACGCGGTCTACAACCCGCTCCCGAACGGCCTGCACCGCGAGTGGACGGTCCGCGCCGCCGAGCACGGAAAGCACATCCTGTGCGAGAAGCCGCTCGCGCTCGACGAGTCGGAGTGCCGCGACATGGAGACAGCGGCGGCGGAGCACGGCGTCCGGCTCATGGAGGCGTTCATGTATCGGTTCCACCCGCGCACCGCGAAGGTGGTCGAGCTGGTGCGGGAGGGCGCGGTGGGCGAGCTCCGGATGATCCGCGCCACGTTCACGTTCCGTCTCATGAAGCCCGGGAACATCCGCCTCGATCCTGATCTCGGCGGCGGCGCGCTCATGGACGTGGGCTGCTATTGCGTGAACGTGAGCCGGACCCTCGCGGCGGAGGAGCCCTTCGAGGCCCAGGCGTTCGCCGCCCCCGCCCCGAGCGGCGTCGACCAGCGACTGGCCGGCACGCTGCGCTTCGAGCGCGGTCTGGTGGCGCATTTCGACTGCGCGCTCGACATGGAGCGGCGCGAGGTGTACGAGGTCGGCGGCACGGATGGCACGCTGGTCGTGCCGGATGCATTCCTCCCCGGCACCGGTGACGCGCCGATCCGGGAGCTGAGGGGCCGGGAGGCGGGACGTGAGCACGTCGTGGCGGGCGCGGATGAGTACCGGCTCATGGTGGAGCACTTCGCCGACTGCGTGATCGAGGGGGTGCCGCCGCGCTTCGCGCCGGCCGAAGCGGCGCTCAACATGCGTGTGATCGAGGCGCTGTACCGCTCGGCGCGCGAGGGCGGCGTGCCGGTTCCCGTCCGCCCCCCCGAAGACGCGAGCTAGAAGAGCCCGCCGCGGTCGCGCTTCGCCGGCGGCCGCCGTCGCTCAGGGGGCCGGCCGCCTGCCTCCGGCCCCAGCGACGGCGGCTCGAGCTCGTCGTCGATGATGGCCGCCAGCTCCTCGGCTCGCTGCCAGCCCGCGTCGAGCTCGGCCGCGGCGTGCGCCAGCCGTGCGCGCTCGGCCCGCTCGTTGACGGCGATCTCGAGCGCGACGGTGCGGGGGCGCTCGAGCGAGTGGAGCGGGCGCCGCTCGGCGGCGAGCCCTCCGATGAACGACTCGGCCGAGCCGGCCTCCTCGATCAGCCGCACGGCCCGATCCAGGTCGGTGGTGGTGGCGCCCTCGATATTGTACCACGCGAGCACGCGCCTGAGGACGGGCTCCGCCGCGGACGCGTCGAAGCGGTGCGTCTGGTCCCCGCTCCACGAGTCGCACCGGATGCAGGGGAGTCCGATCGAGGCCACTCCTGCGTCCGTGGGCATCAGGATGAGGTCCGGCGACTTGAGGAAGAACAGACGGATGAGGACGCTCGAGCAGTTGGGACACGTGGCCCGTCCGCTCCACGCCGTGCGCCCGAATCGGCGCCAGCGGAGGACCTCGGTCTGGCGATCATCCGAGCCGCTGAAGTTCCCGGTGACGCTCGAAAGGCCCATGCTCGCGCCCACGGACGAGACGGCCGAGTAGGTGGCCACGCCGACGCGTGTCAGTGGGCTGTGGAACAACCGCCGGCGCCGACGCAGGCGCCGTCCGTAGCGCCACCAGGCCTCCTCGCGGCGCGGCGCCGGGCCGACCCGGACGAGCTGACGCCCGTCCACTTCGAGCAGCGCGATATGATCGGTCTCGAACAGGACCCGGGCCCGGTCCCGCGCGAGACGTTCCAGCTCGTACAGGGCATCCACCCGCTCGTCCGGCCACCACAGGTTCCAGCCGTGACAGCGGTCGCACACCGTCCACACCCGCGCGCGGTCGGGATCGAACGCGAGACGCACCCCGGGACGCAACGACGCCGCGTCTCCGGACCCGGTCAGCGCACGATCGCAATACAGACAGGAACGGTACATGGCCCCTGAAACGTGGCGCCGGAGGCCCGTGCCCACAAGCGATCCACCCCTCCGGGCCGGCGCGTGCGACGCCGCCCGCGGAACGGTCGGCGGCACATGGCTGCCCACCGGGGCTCGCCCTACGTTCGTGGCCTCGTGTTCCCGTGTTGGCTCCGGAGGGTCGACTGACGAACGGACAGGGCTCCGAGCGCGGGCCGGGGGTCCCCGCCGCGCTGCGCGACAGATACGCCGACCGCACGTGGGAGGTCGCGTGGCGCGGAGCTCCGCAGACGGTCGTGTATCGCCTCAGCCGCGCGGGACGGGAGCCCCTGTACGTGAAGCTCGCCGATCTCGGCTGGCACCCGGACCCGGTCGGCGAGGGCGCCCGCCTGCGTTGGGCTGCCGGACGGGTTCCGGTCCCGGGCGTGGTCGAATCGGGGGCCGACGACGGGGTGGCATGGCTGGTGACCCGTGGCCTTCGCGGCGTCGACGCCACGCACCACGCCGTCGCCGGGCATCCCGCCCGTCTCGCGGAGCTGCTCGCGCGCGGGCTGCGCGGCTTCCACGCCATGCCCGTGTCCCGGTGCCCGTTCGACTTCCGCCTCGACCGCGCGCTCGAGTCTGCCCGCGGGCGTCTCGAGCGAGGGCTCATCGATCCCGCGCGCGACTTCCACCCGGAGCACGCCCACCTGTCGGCGGAGAAGGCGGTCCGCACGCTGGAGCTCACGCGTCCACCCACGGAGGACGTGGTCGTGTGCCACGGGGACTACTGCCCGCCGAACGTGCTCGTGGACGGTGGGGAGGTCGTGGGCTTTCTCGATGTGGGCGAGCTCGGCGTGGCCGACCGCTGGTGGGACCTCGCGGTCGCCACCTGGAGCCTCACCTGGAATCTGGGTCCCGGACACGAGGGGCGGTTTCTGGAGACGTACGGAGTCGAGCCCGATCCCGAGCGGACGGCATTCTATCGGCTGCTGTACGATGTCGTGTCGTGAGCGAGTCGGGGCTCAGGGCGTCTCGGGCACCGCAAGGGTCTGCCCCGGGTAGATCCGGCTCCCGGCGAGATCGTTCGCCGTGCGCAGGTCGCTGACGGTGGTCCCGAGCCGGCGGGCGATCGTCCACAGGGAGTCCCCGCGCCGAACGCGGTAGTCGCGACCGCCGGAGGACGAGGCGAGCTGGACGGTCTCGACGTAGCTCGCGTACCGCTTCGGAAACACGGCGACGTGGTAGTGCGGCGGCCGGCGTTCGCGGAGGGCCTCGAGGACGCCCTCGCCCTCCAGATCGAGCAGGACGGCCTCGAGCCACTTCCGGCACGCGGGTCGGTTGCTGCGTCGCAGGTCGACGGCCATTCCCGTGGGGTGGACGGAACGGGGAGACGCGTTGCGCGGCTGGCGCGATTTCGGCCTCGTCAGGCTGGTCACCACGAGCTGCTCGCCGCACGCCCCCCTGTATTGGGCGGCGAGCCGGGTGATGAACAGGGCGACCTCCGGTCGGGCGTAGGGGAAACCGACGCCGTGCAACTCGTAGTCGCGGGTGGCCCGCGGGAGCTCGACCAGATACCCGGCGTCGACGAAGCGCGCCAGCTGAGCGGGGGTGTTCAGGTACGTGAAGTCGTTCTGGCGGGCTACCCGGTTCTGCCGGTCGAGCGAAGCCGTCGAACCGCGCAGGCTCTGGCCGGCGAGCGGTGCCGCCGCAGCCACCAGGAGAGAGAACGTCAGAACGAGCTTCACCGCGTTGTCTCCGGTCACCGATCCCCTCACCGTCATCCCCCCACACATGGTCGTACGCTCCGGACCCTCGAATGTAAGAGACATCGGGCCCGCCACAACCGTTCGATCGCCGGCCTGTCGCGTCAGCCGTAATCGCTCGGTTCCTGGAGCGCGCCGGACAACCCGAGCACCCTCGGCGCCGTCTTGTCTACGGTGGGACGATGCGGTAGGATGCCTGATCGCTAATTCTTTCGCGTTTGATGCAGAGTCCGGATGCAAGGTCGATCGGTGAGGATGGTCGGTCATGATGGCGCGTAGGCCCGCTTCGGGCCCCACGGCGGGCGAGCTCCGCCTCCTCGAGGTCCTGTGGGACGGTGGCCCCGCCACGGTCCAGGAGATCCAGGAGAGCCTCGACGAGGATCTGGCGGAAAGCACGATCCGCACGCTGCTTCGGATTCTGCTCGAGAAGGGGCGTGTGCGCCGTTCCAAACACGGTCGGGCGTTCGTGTACGAGGCGGTCATCGGACGGGAGCCGACGCGGCGCCGTGCGGTGCGGGAGCTCGTCGATCGCTTCTTCGGAACCCCCGGCGACCTCGTCCTGAACGTGCTCGAGGACGAGGAGCTCGGACCGGATGAGATGGCGGCGCTCAAGCGGCTGGTGGAGGCGCACTCGGCACGAGACGCCGCGCGGGACCCGAGCCCTGGAGGCTCCGCATGACGGAGTGGCTGGCTCTCCCGCTTCTCCAGGGAGCGTTGAACGGCCTGTGGCAGGGCACGATCGCGACCGGACTCGTGTGGGGCTGGTTGCGCCTTCGGCCACGGATGTCCAGCGCCACCCGGTACGTCGCCTGGTGGATGGCGCTCCTCGTCATCGCCGGCGTGACGATCCACGGGGCCGTGGAGCGTCCCGTCCGGCTCGCCGGTTCCGGGGACGCCCAGCTCGCCGCGCCATCGACGACCTCCGGGGGGGTGGCTTTCCCGACCGTCGTCGAGCCGGCCGCGGAGGCGACGAGAGGGACGACCGGCCGGTCGACTCCACTGCGAATCCCGCCCGCACTGGCCCAGGCCGCGCTCCTCGCGTGGCTGAGCGGGTGCCTCGGGCTCCTCGTCGGACTGTGCCTCGATGCGTCCGGAATCCGCTCGCTCAGGCGCGAGGCCGTTTCCCTCCCGCCCGAGCTCGAGCGCGGGCTCCGGGCCCTGGTGGCACGGACCGGGATACGTCGGCGCGTCACCTTCGGGCTCTCGCGACGTGTGGGGGGACCCGCGATGCTCGGCTGGAGCAGGCCGGTCATACTGTTTCCGCCGGCGCTGCTGTTCGCGCTCGATGAGGACGAGCGAGAGCGGCTGGTCGCGCACGAGCTGGCTCACGTGGCCCGCTGCGATGATTGGCTGGTGCTGTTCCAGCGCGTGCTCGGCACGGCGCTCTTCTTCAACCCCCTCGTGCACCGCATCGGACGGTGGCTCGAAGCCGAGCGCGAACGCGCGTGCGACGAGTGGGCGATCGTCCACACGGGCGCTCCACGGGTCGCCTACGCGGGGCTCCTCCTGCGGCTTCACGATCTCGGGATCGGGCGTCCTTCTGCGGCGCTGTCCCCACCCGGCGTCACCCAGATCGAGACCCGGACTCGGGCCCTGCTGGACCACCGGCGTCCGCTCGCGGAGCGGGCCTCGCGCCGCACGGCCCTCGGTATGGCCATGGCCGCCTCGCTCCTCGTGGTAACACCGGCCGCGGGACCCGCAATCGGGTTGGCGTACGTCGCTGCCCCGCCCAACCGGGCGAGTGCGGCCCTGCGGGCCGTGGACCGCTCCGGGGCGCCCGGCAGGGTGGGCACCGGGACCGACGCCGGGGACAGCGGTGCGAACGGGACGCCATCGCGCCCGACGGGGCCGCCAAGCCGACCGCCCCCGACCATCCGGCGCGGTGCCGGCGAGCTGAGCCATGTTCGTGACGGGCCGACGCCTCGTGTCCGGTCCGTTGCGGACGGGCCGCGTGCCCGGGCCGAGGCGGCGTTCGCGCTCTCGCGGCTGCGGCGTGGTGCGGCGAGCGAGGTTCCGTGGCTCGTCGGCCTCCTCGGCGACCACCGACCGGTGCCGCGGGCGCCCGGCTCGCTCAGCGAGGTCTGGGGGAGACCGGAGGAGCGGGCCGGGTGGACGACGCCGGCGGAGGAGGCGGCCAAGGCGCTGCTGTACATCGGCGTGCCGGCGCTCGCCCCCTTCGAGGCAGCCGTCGAACGACTCGGCGGCGACGCCGGCCCCTTCACGCGCTGGGCCCTCGAGCTCCTGCGCGGCTTCGACTGAACCCGTTTCTTCCCCTATCTCCCCGGGAGATTGCCCTCATGAAATCGCTAATAAATTCGCGTGTTGTCGTTGCGGTCGTGTCGATGGGGCTCTGCGGGTGCGCTGGCGGCGGGGCGGCGGGCCCACGGACCGACGCGGAATCCCCTCTGTGGGGATCGCTCGAGCCGGGTCCTTTCGAGGTCGGCTTCACGGCCCTGTTCGTGGTCGACTCGACGCGCGGCTTCCCCACCGGTGATCTCGAGTCTACGGGCCGCCCGCTCCGCATCCTCTTGTGGTACCCCGCGAGGCCGACCGCGGGCGGCGCGGAGCGCATGACGTTCGGGGACTACCTCCAAGTGTCGCCCCCGGAGGAGCGATTCCGCCCTCTCGCCGACTACCTGCGGGCCCGGGACCACGACACGGCGAAGCGGCAATTCAGCCCTGTGAGCGACTCGCTCCTGCGCGTCCTGCTCGGTACGCCGGTTGCCGCGCGGCGGGACGCGGCGGGGGCGGAGGGCCACTTCCCCCTCGTGCTCCACTCGCTGGGCGGAAACGACTACCAGCTCGAGAGCACCGTACTGTGGGAGTATCTGGCCGCGCACGGCTACGTGGTGGCTGTATTGCCGCAGCTCGGGCCGAGCCTCGAGGACGGCACGCTGGCCTTCTCTCCGGAGGATCTCGCCCTCCAGAGCGAGGATCTCGAGTTCGCGCTCGAGGTTCTCTCGGAGGCCGGGGTCGCCGACGGTCCGCTTCCATCGCTCGAGACGGACCGGATCGGCGTCGTGGGACACAGTTCGGGCGGGATCGCGGCCCTCCTGCTGGCCGGGCGAAGTCGACGCGTAGCCGCGATCGCGGGGCTCGATCCCTCCTTCACCACCGGGGAGGGAGCCGCGCTGCTCGACCGCATGTCGTTCGACTACGCCAGCGTCACCGCCGCGCTGCTCGACCTGCGCGCGAACGCGAACGGCATCCTCGATCTCGATCCGTTGAACGCCATGCGTCACGCAGACCGGTACGACGCCGCCATCGGGGGCGAGCGCCCGCCGCGCAAAGCGACGCACTTCGACTTCCAGAACTGGCCGCTGTACGGGGTGCTCACCGGCGTGGAGGACGATCGGGGAGCGTCGGCCCGCCCGGCCGCGCAGGGCCGTGCCGTGTACCTGGCGGTCTGTCGGCTCACGCGCGCGTTCTTCGACGTCGTGTTGCGGGGGCGGCGAGATGCGGCGGGATACCTGACGGGCGACACACCGCTTCCCCCACCCGATCCCACGATCGCGTTCGGTCGCTACCCCGCAGAGCCCTGAGCCCGCGACGGGCCTACTGCCGGTATGCCATCTCGAGCCGCTCGCGCACGGCGGCCAGGGCGCTCTCGGCGTTCCGTTCGAGCCGACGCTCGGTCGCGATGCGCTTGAGGCCACCGAACTCCGCGTCGAAACGGAAGTAGGCGAGCACCGTCACGTAGGTATCCGGGGCCCCGGCATCCCCGGAGGCCGGCGACAGCGTGATGATCTTGAGTCCCGCCTGAAAATAGTGGCTCGAGTAGAAGCGCTTGATCCCGATGAGTGCGGTCCCGGGGACGGCGCTGTGTTCGGTGATGGCGATGTGATTGAGCGAGACGAGGGACTTCAGGCCGAGGTCCTCGACCGTCCAGCTGAACGCGTCTTCCACCTCCGGTGCGCGCGATTCGGGGAATCCCCTCAGGTGGTCGTAAAACGGCACGTCGAGCTCGCGGAGCCGGCGAGCATCGTCGAACAACCTCTCGAACCCCTTCTCCACCACGAGCGGCTCCTCCTTGTCTTCGTACGCCAGCCCGGCGGCATCGCCGCGGTCGGCGTACGCCCTCAAGGTCTCGAGGAGCATCTCGCGCAGAAAGCGGTTCGCGTCGTCCTCGGCCGTGCGCGCGTTCCAGTCCACGGACCGGTGTGCGCGCTCGGCGGATCCGATGGGGAGCTTGAGCTCGCACTCTCGTGGCCGACACCGCTCGAGATCACGGATCTCGCCACGGGGGAACGTCAGATCCCCGAGATCGCCCTCGGTCGGCGGATCGCTGAAGAAGCCGCGTGCCTCGTTCCCCGCGGCGTCGTCCACGAGGAGATGGCGCTCCTGGATCTGATCGAGGATGAACCGGACCGGTGCGCGCACCCGGATGATGTATACCTGCGTCAGCTCCCGACGGTCGCCGCTGTCGACCGTCTTGACGAGCGGCGTGCCGTCCGCGAGACGCGCGACCTCCGCCCCCGAGACGCCGGCGACGTCGCGCAGGAAGCGCTCGCCCGCCGTCTGCGCACGGGCCGGCGAGGCGAGGAGCGACCACGCGACGACCCCCGCCCACACGGACTTCGACCCTCTGATCCTGGCGACCATGCGACTCTCCCCGCCCACGGGTCGCACTCCGGCAGCGGAGTGCGGCCATCCCGGGCTCCGCTGTTGCAAGTCCGGGTCCGGGGGGCATACCCGGCCGGGGGCGATTCGTCCCCGACCCGCGACCAGCCCGGCCTTTTGAGCGCTTTCCCCTTGCCAGCTGTTACCGTCAGGCGTAGACCAACGCGGGCCGAACGCGCGGCCCGCCCGAACATCTCTGCAGGGGGACCCCATGTCTCGCACCACTCGCGCCCTCGTCGCCGCGGCGACGTCCTTCCTCCTGGCGGCGATCTCCTCGCCCACACCCGCCCGGGCGCAGGCCGACGGCCAGGCGATCGACGAGGAGTATACCCGGCTGATCGGCGAGTACCTCCAGGACGACCGCATCACCACCGAGCTGGTCGACCACCTCCCGGCGTCCGAGACCGTGCCGACCCCGCTCGACTTCCACGGTCGCATCGTCGGGACGCCGGGGGAGCTCACGTACGCCGCCGACATCCACCGCTACCTGCGAGCCATCGCGGACGCCTCGACCAGGGCGAAGGTGTGGTCGATCGGCCGGTCCGAGGAGGGGCGCGAGATGATCCTCATGGCCATCGCCGATGAGGAGACGATCGCCGACCTGGACGCCTACAAGGGCTACCTGAAGGAGCTCACGGACCCGCGTGCGACGAGCGAGGAGCGGGCACGCGAGCTGATCGATGGGCTCGCGAAGCCGATCTACTGGCTCACGAGCGGCATGCATTCGCCCGAGACGGGCGGCCCGGAGATGCTCCAGGAGCTGGCCTACCGGCTGGTGGTCGACGAGTCGGAGTTCTATCGCGACATCCGCGAGCATGTGATCACCTTCATCACGCCCGTGCTCGAGGTCGACGGCCGCGAGCGGCAGGTGGACCGGTACTACTTCAACAAGGACCGGCCCGAGGGCGAGTCCCAGGTCCCGCTCATGTACTGGGGCAAGTACGTCGCGCACGACGACAACCGCGACGGCATGGGGCAGTTCCTGGCGCTCACGAAGAACGTGATGAAGGTCCAGCTCGAGTGGAACCCGATCATCATGCACGACCTGCACGAGGCGCAGAACTACCTGTACGCGTCCACCGGGACGGGTCCCTACAACGAGGCGTTCGACGCGATCACCATCGGCGAATGGTGGGTGATGGCGGAGAACGACATCCTCGAGATGACCAAGCGCGGCGTGCCGGGGGTGTGGACCTACAACTTCTACGACGGGTGGACCCCCAACTACATGTTCACGATCGCGCACGCGCACAACGCGATCGGCCGCTTCTACGAGGTCGCGAGCTACGGCCCCGACAACCGTACGCTCCGCGTGGGAGGGACGACGACCAGCCGCGAATGGTTCCGGCCCAACCCGCCGCTCCCCGAGATCGAGTGGGGCCCCCGCAACAACACGAACATCCAGGAGTCCGCCGTCCTGTTCTCGCTCGAGTACGTGGCGGACCACCCCGCGTGGTTTCTCGAGAACTACTGGCTCAAGAACGAACGGGCGATCGCGCAGGGGACCGAGGGCGAGGTGAACGGCTGGGTGATCCCGGCCGGCCAGCGCCGCAAGGCCGACGCGGCGGACGCGGTGAATTCGCTCATGGCCCAGGGGCTCGAGTTCAACCGCGCCGACGGGGACTTCGAGGTCGGCGGGGTCGAGGTCGAGGAAGGCGATTACATCATCCGGGCCGACCAGCCGTTCGAGACCCTGGCCGACATGTACTTCGCGCTCCAGCGCTTCTCGCTCGACAACCCTCGGCCGTACGACGACACCGGGTGGACCTACCAGCTGATGCGGGACATCGAGCTCGAGGAGATTCACGACCCGGCGCTGTTCGAGCAGGACATGACCCCCATCACCGGGCCGGTGCGGGCGGCGGGCGGGGTCACGGGGCGCGGGAGCACGCTGGTCGTGGAGCACACGACCGACAACAACCTCATGAAGTTCCGATTCCAGTACGCGAGCGTCCCCATGCTCGCGGCCGAGGAGGACTTCGAGATGTCCGGGCACCAGTTCCGGGCCGGGGCGTTCATCATCCCGAACGCCGATCGGACGGCAATCGAGCCGACGCTCACCGAGCTCGGGCTGTCCGCATGGGCGACGAACGACGTCCCGGACGTCTCCACGCACGAGCTCGACCTGCCGCGCATCGGCTACATCCACTCGTGGCAGCGCACGCAGGACGAGGGCTGGGTGCGCGCCGCTCTCGACACGTACGGCGTGCCCTACGACTACTTCGCCGATCGGCGGCTGCGGGACGGCGGCCTGCGCGACAAGTACGACGTGATCGTCTATCCGCACGTCGGCGGGAGCGCCCTGTCGCAGGTCAACGGCATCGACATGGACGGCACCCTGCCGCTGCCGTACAAGAAGACCGAGAAGACCCCCAACTTCGGCTACCTGGACGAGAGCGACGACATCCGGGGCGGGCTGGGGCTCGAAGGCCTCATGCAGCTGGCCGACTTCGTGCGCGAGGGCGGCACGCTGATCGTGGAAGGCTCCACCTCCTCGATCCTGCCCGAGTTTGGGATCACCTCCGGCGTGACCGTCCAGAATCCCGACGACCTCGTGGCTCCGGGGTCGATCCACCGCGGAATGATCACCGACCCATCGAGCCCGATCGCGTACGGCTATGCCGGCGACCAGCTACCGGTGTTCTACAAGGGCGACGTGGTGCTGTCCGCGGGCGGTGGCGGCGGATTCGGCGGGTTCTTCCGACGTGGTGGGTCGTGGCAGAACACGACCCCGATGGCCAACAAGCCCGAGATCTCCCCCTACGAGGAGGAGGAGCGCCCGGCGGGGCGGCGCGGCCGGGGCGGGGACGAGGGCGACGAGGACGAGGGCGGTCCCCCGCGCGGCGGACGTGGCGGCGGCGGCGGGTTCGGGGGCGACCGCGCCGGTGATGAGGACGGGCCGCGCGTCGTGCTGAGCTTTCCCTCCGATGCGAGTCAGATCCTGCTCTCCGGCACGCTGGACGGCGCCGACGAGCTGACCGGCAAGGCGCAGGTGGTCGACGCGCCGCTCGGCGACGGGCACGTCGTGATGTTCGCGATCCGCCCGTTCTGGCGCTGGCAGACCCAGGGCACCTTCTTCCTGGGCTTCAACGCCATCCTCAACTGGAACGACCTCGACGCCGGGCGGGAGACCCCGGTGGCCGCGGACGAGCAGGGAGAGGAGGGACGGCGCTAGGCAGCTCGCACGATGTCCCCGCGGGGCTCCGGGGCCGATCCCCGGGGCCCCTAGTACGTCGTACGGCTCCCCCGGTCACGTGCGCCTCAGCTCGCGGCCCGCGTCCACGCCGATCGCCCGCGTGAGCGGGAGCCCCGCCGCACCGGCAGCGAGCAGGATCACTCCCAGCACGACCAGCGCGAGGGTGATCGGGTCCCTGGGGGACACGCCGAATACCACCGCGCCCAGCCAGCGCGACGCCCCCAGCGCGAGGGCGAGGCCCAGGCCGAGACCGACGCCGACAAGGGTGCACGCGTGCAGCCCGACCCATCCGAATATCGAGCTTCGCCCGGCGCCCAGCGCCATGCGGATGGCGATCTCCGACCGCCGGGCGCTCACCCACTGCTGCAACACGCCGTACACGCCCACGGCGGCGAGGATGAGGGCCAGGACGGCGAACAGGGTCAGGAGCCAGGTGCTGAAGCGTCGCGTCGCGAGGGTCCCAGCCACGACATCATCGAACGACCGCAGTGACCAGACCGGCAGGGTGGGATCCAGATCCGAGACGAGGCGGCGCACCGCGGGGATCGCCGCTCCCGGTTCGCCCTGTGTCCGGACGAGCACGGTCATGCGGCCGTGCGGATCCGACGCGAACGGCAGCCAGTACTCGGGCCGCGCGGGCACGTCGGGCGATGTCTGGCTCGCATCGGCGACCACACCCACGATCTCCACCACGCTCCCGTCCTGGTATGGCCCCCCGATCTTGATCGACGCCCCGATCGCATCGGCCGGAGATGGCCACCAGCGAGACGCGAGTGTCTCGTTCACGATCGCGACGGGCGGCCCGGCGCGGTCCCGCGGACCGAACTCGCGACCGGCGCGCAGAGGCACGCCGAGTACGGCGAACGCACCGGGCTGTGCGACATCGAACAGCCCGACCGGGACTTCCGACCGGGCGGGCGGTGGCCGGCCGACGATGGAGTACCACCAATCGCCGCAGTCGCCCCAGGTCGGCGGGCATCCCACGGCCGAGGCGGACTCCACCCAGGTGTGCGATTCGAGACGCGACACGAGCGTCTCGTAGAACTGGCGTCGCGAATCGGCGCTCGGGTACGTCCCCGCGGGCAGCCGGAGCTCGAGCGCCAGGAGCCGCCCGACATCGAATCCCGGTCCCGCGCTCCGGGCGGTGACGAGGCTGCGCACGAGCAGGGTCGACGCGAACACGAGGACGACCGTGATCGCGACCTCGCCGACGACGAGGGTGCCCCGGAGGCGCTGCCCGGCCCGGCCCGCCCCCGCCGATGGCGAGCCCTCCTTGAGCGCGGCGACCACATCGGCGCGCCGGGTCAGCACGGGGGCGGTGCCCGAGATCAGCCCGACGAGCACCGTGAGCCCCGCGGCGAACAGGAGCAGCGGCATGTCCATCGCCACATCCGCCAGCCGAGCGACGCCCCACGGGCCCCGGGCGACGAGCCAGGCCAGCCCGAGGTGCGCGAGCCCCACCCCGACGATCCCGCCCAGCCCGGCGAGAGCGAGCGTCTCCGTCAGAAGCTGTCCGACGAGCCGTCCGCGGCCCGCCCCGATCGCGCTGCGGATCGCCATCTCGCGCCGACGGACCACGCTCCGCCCGAGCAGCAGGGAGGCGACGTTCGCACACGCGAGCACGAGGACCAGGCCGACGGCGCCCATGAGCAGCCACAGGGTCGATCCGAGATCGC
>Ga0315551_10001109_pt1 | contig 20706 bp, 13 predicted proteins | sample SalMarSW160290MG_FD_203678 | JGI IMG/M metagenome (GOLD analysis project Ga0315551, IMG submission 203678) | Salt marsh sediment microbial communities from the Plum Island Ecosystem LTER, Massachusetts, United States - Salt Marsh Sediment SW1602-90 ...
TTTGCCGAGATTTATAAAAATGTCTTTCCCTTTTAACTCCGCAGGGATAGTCAACTCACGGCGATACCAGCCATACACATTATCCGGTGTATAGTTCGAATGTTCTTCCCAGGTCGAAGGAAGCTTTACAATCTGCCAGGAACCCTCGTCTACATCGGGTTCCTTCCAGAGCATGTTGTCGCCTTTGCTGAATTTCCATTCTCCTTTCACAACATGGAACTCAGGCACATCCTCCTTGTTTGTTTCTGATTTGAAACGTCCTTCAATACTCCAGTCGTGGGGCAGATTGAGTTGTCTCCAATGTGAATCATCCAACGATGGATTTTGTCCGTCCTGAAAATCGCCGAGGTTGAACAACCATGAATTAGTGAATAACTCTGTTGCCCGCGGAGAATCGGAGGTACGGTAAAATGTAGCTGATAAAACAGCAACAAATATAAAGATACTGGTAATTAGAATAGAATAGGATTTAATTTTCATCAGACACCTTTTTTTTGTTATTTTTGATTTCGGTTTTTGGTTCATATTGCTTTATTTAGTTTTGAATTTCCACCAGTTAAGGTTTAACAGAAAACCTCTACTACCTGTAAATTTAAAATATATGTCATGAATACCTGAAACTCCGCTTATATTGCATGAATTGGTAGTCCAGTTTTGCCATCCGTTAGTGCCTTTGACTATTAAACTACCCACAAGTTTTCCGGTTAAGCTATCAGTGTATATTTCTATCGTACCGCCATTGGTTGCGGAAGCAACCCGGGCTTGAAAAGAGTATACACCTTTGCCAAAATCAATACTGCTGAATTTAATCCAGTCGCCATTTTGGATATATCCAATATTTTTGCCATCATCTTTATCGTAACAAGGTTCGGCCTGAAGCCCCAATTGTTCGTTAAAGTCCTCGGCTTCGTTCCTCTTATACGGATTGCGGTTTATCACTTCCAGTGGTATTGACAAACCGGAAACATTGCCAAAACTATCTTTAAAACTAACCTTTATAAGTGTTTTACCAACAGATAATGCTGTTATCATCCCTGCTGTAACCTTTATTATTTCGGGATCGGAACTTGTGTACAAAGCATCGCCAGTCACAATCTCGGTATGCCCATCGGCATATTCTGCTGTTATAATAATATTGATAACGCCTTTATTATGCATTAGTAACGAACTGTCTGATGTACTAATGTTTTTAACAGTACGTTCGCTTTTATAATCCTTAACAAGAATGTGCAGCGAATCTGTCTTACTTCCATAACTCAGAGCAATATTGGCCAAACCATACTTTATCCCGGTAATAATTCCGTTGCTAATGTTTACTGTTTTATTATTCCCGTACGTAACCCGGACCAATTTGCTAACATCATTTTTAGTGCCATCGGAATATATTGCCGAAATATTTAAAAATTGAGTATTCATGCCGGTTATGGTATCTAATTTGTACTTTTCAACCGATGCACTGATAGCCACCAAATCGTGGCTGGTTTTCTTTTTATCAAACTTCCAGTAGTCAAAGTTAAAAAGTTTTTTGCGTTTTTCTCCTTTGAAAACCAGGAACAAATCGTGAATACCATTAGCATTGGAAATTGCTGTTGTTTTTAATGCCCAATTGTTCCAACCACCGGTATTTGATACCCGAAGCGTTCCTATTTCCATACCTTTAACACTGTCGATATGCAGTTCAATTATGCCACCGTCGGATGCGCTTGCTACGCTGGCATAAAATACCCCGGCTCCGTTTGAGCCGAAGTCAACGCTTTTTATTTTTATGTAATCGCCATTGTCAATGTCAGTAACGTACATACCTGTTTTGTTATCCCTTTCGGTTTTAAGGCCCGATGACCAAGCAATACATTCAGCTTCTATCCTTAAATAAGGATTAAGATGTTCAACTTGGGGTACGCTGATTACTGGTGCCCCTTCACCCCACCATGGCACTTTATTTATCGTCCCATCCATATTATATGTCATTTCGGCCACGCATATCGAACGTCTTTCAAGCTTTTCCCTATTGCCCTGAATGGAAAAAAACAATTCGTAATCTAAACCAAAAACATATGACTTTCCCTTGTATTCTATAAGTCCCGGATGATTGCCATCGGAGTGGGAGTCCGGGTCCATTATGGTACCCATACACTTCCAAGGCCCGGTTGGGCTTTCGCTCATAGCATAGCCTATGCCTTCAGGGCAACAGCGCGATGCCCAGGCAAGGTAGTATTGATTGTTTTTTTTCCATAACCACGGTCCTTCCGTATAAGATGCCTCGGGCGGAGTTCCGGTAAAATCAATTGATGCAACATGGATATCGCCTGAAATAGAAATCATATCTTCGTTTAACAAGGCGTAAAAGCAGGGGCCGTTTCCTCCCCAGTACATATAGGCTTGGCCATCGTCGTCAATAAACACGGTTGGGTCGTAGTCGCCAGGATTAGACCTATAGACTAACGGTTTTCCAAGCACATCAGTAAACGGCCCATATGGGCTGTCCGATACGGCGACACCAATAGCCATCTTGCCTTTGTATATAGTTGGACAATATAAATAGAACTTTTTATTCCTGGCAATACATTGCGGGGCCCAGGCGCTATGTCCGTCGGCCCATGTGAATGTTCTATAAGGCTCTTTAACACCAGCTATTATTCCATGATCGGTCCAATTGACCATATCGGTTGTAGTATAAAGCATCCAGTTAAGCATGTGAAATACGGTAGCATCATCTTCATCGTGACTTGTATAAAGGTATACTGTATCTTTATACACCATCGGGGCAGGATCAGCAGTAAACTTTGTTTGAATTATCGGATTATCGGCAAAAACCATTTTTTGCGAGGTTATTAACCCAATTATAAATATTAATAATTTAACCTTTCTCATTTGATTTATATTTTATTTTTACAGCTTAATCATTACTTTCTTCCCTTTGTAGGTTACCCCTTTATCGATAGACCCAATGACATCCATTCCAACTCCTTTATCCTTTGCAACTCGTACGATGTTAAAATGGCGCTCTTTGAGCATTCCGGGGAAAGAACCCTGCCTGTCGCTGATGGTTAAAACTTTCTTTCCATCATCCCATTCAAAAAGAATAGTGGAATAAGACCCCTTTTCATAATTGTAATTGTCGTTTTCGTCTTCATACAATGTAAACTCACCATCGGCACCGGGATAGACTCGTATTTCAAGATCATCCCATTTTTTCTCTGTGGCATATTGAACTTTAGGACCGATGGGAAGTATGGAACCCGCTTTCACATACAATGGAATGATGTCAATCGGTGTTCCTTTATTTAAAGTTTGTCCACCGCTGTGCTTTTCTCCGCTCCAGAAATCATACCAATCGGTTCCTTCGGGCAGATAAATTTCTTTATCTTTTATCTTGCTGAAATCTTCAACATTGGTGGTATCATTACCATGAATACTAATTTTTGAATACATAGGCTTGGTGACCGGGCAAACCAGCAACGACTTACCGAACATATACTGGTCGTTTATATCAAGAGCTTCTTTATCATCGGCAAAATCCATCACCAGGGCGCGCATCATTGTCGATTGATTGGCAGTAACATCCCACGAGGTAGAATAAATATAGGGTAACAAATTGTAGCGCAGGTTTATATATTTTTCAATGGCATCATAAATCTTATCACCTTTTTTACCGAATTGATAAATCTCACGAGGGGCATCGGTTCCGTGCGAACGCATCATCGGGCAGAATGCGCCGAACTGGATCCAACGCGCATAGAGTTCGCGGTAATCGGCATCCTTAAGTTTTTCCGGGTATTCCCAGAGAAAAAATCCGCCTATATCGCTGTTCCAGTAAGGAATGCCGCAGAGTGAAAAGTTGAGTCCCGCTGAAATTTGATTTCTTAGGGCATCCCAGGAAGCTACCACATCGCCCGACCAGGTATTGGCGCCGTAGCGCTGCTGACCCGCAAATGCCGAACGGGTAAGGATAAAAACCCTCTTGTCGGATGTGACGGAACGCTGGTGTTGATATAAACCGCTTACTGTCATTAAGGGAAAAGCATTTCGGACTTTTCGGAATGAACCCAGATACGTTTTGTTGTCGAAATCGGAAGACCTGAATTGCATATGGTCGGGTTCTGATGAATCCAGCCACCATCCGTCCATTCCAAGTGCGAAGATACCTTTATTCAGATACTTCCAGTAAATATAACGAGCTTCAGGATTATAAGGATCGTAAACTCTTACACCTGAAGGGTAATCGAGATTTGGCGGCCATTTTTGGGAACCGGATTCCGGCCATGTTTTAAAATTTAAAAGTGCGTTTATTTTATCTAACTCTTTATATTGTTTTGTATGAGGACCGAACGAATTCCAGATGGAAATGATCATGTGCGCGTTCAGGTTATGCACGTCATCAACCATCTTTTGCGGATTATAAAATTCGGGATTGAGGAATTCCATGGCATTCCACAGATAATTGTTGCCCCAGTACTGCCAGTCCTGAATGATACCGTCTAAAGGAACCCCCAGTTCGCGGTATTTTTTAACCACTCCTATTGTTTCATCCTGGCTTTTATAACGCTCTTTGCTTTGCCAATAACCGTAAGTCCATAATGGGAACATCGGCGTCTGGCCTGTCAGGTCGCGCATACGGGCAATCACGCCATCGGCATTGCCGCCGTACATAAAATAATAATCGACACAATCGCCCACATCTGATTTGAACGACGTTCTTTCCGGGCTGTCTTCAAAGAGAGTCGGCGAATAATTGTCCCAAAATAATCCGTAACCTTTTACCGACACGAAAAAAGGAATATAATCATCCGTATTTCCCTGTACCATTCGCAGCTTCAGGTTACGCTGCACCATTTTACCCTGCTGTTGCTGGCCCAAACCATAAATGGATTCTTCTTTATCCAGAACAAACGACTGATATACAGTGTAGGTTTTTACACCGGTATCGTCGAAATAGGTAAAAGAAACGCCCGTTTCTTTCTCGTTTAAAAGCGGAGCGGCGGAGGTAGTTGTAAATGTAACCTTGCCGTTTTTCAGGTTTAGGACAACCACGAGACTTTCACTTTTCAGGGAAAGTTCGTCTCCCCGTTGCTTAATGCTGTAAGCCGTTTTTTGCGGAGTTTTAATAATCGACAGGCTTTCTTTTGTAAAGGTTTTGCCCTCAGGCCATTTCAGTACTCTTACCGTGGACGGGCCGTAGAACTGAATTTCCACATCGATAGAGTTGATGTTTGATTTTATACCCAAATCGGTTTTCTGATAAATTTGAGCCTCAATGCTATTAACCAGGACAAACGCAAATAATACGATAATCAAAAGCTTTTTATTCATATTAACATTCTCCTGTAGTTTCCCATAAAAAATTTATTGAATCGTGATCTTTGTCATTTTTAAATCTTTTGTATCGGAGCTGTTTCCATACCATACTTCATACTCTCCAGCAGTCACAGCCATTTTACCGCTGGCCCTGTCGAAAAACTCAAACGCGGAATAAGACAGTTCGATAACTGCCCGGCCGGTCCGACCTGCGGCCACGTCTACCCTTTGAAAACCTCTGAGTGTTTTTAACGGTCCATCCGTGTCGTTTACCTTGTGCACGTACACCTGAACAATTTCAGTTCCGTCGCGGTTGCCTTTATTGACAACCGGGATAGTAAGCTCGATCGATTCGTCCGTTTTTATTACAGTTTTACTGAGATTTGCGTTACCGATTGCAAAGGTAGTATAACTCAATCCAAATCCAAACGGGAAAAGCGGATCGGACATATAGCGATAAGTTCGTCCTTTCATCGAATAATCTTCAAAATCCGGCAATTGCTGCAGGTTTTTGTAAAAAGTGATCGGCAGTTTACCCGCAGGATTATAATCACCGAACAATACGTCAGCAACTGCCTGCCCGCCGGATTCACCAGCATACCAGGCCTGGAGGATTGCATCGCAGCTTTCGGTTTCAGACATCAATCCAATAGCCGAACCTGAACAATTCACAAAAACAATCTTTTTTCCGGCTTGTTTCAGAGCCTTCAGGCAATTACGCTGTACCGAAGGAAGTTCAATATCGGTACGATCTCCGTTCTTGAAACCCGGATATGACACCGGCATTTCTTCGCCTTCAAGCAATGTAGAAAGACCGCCGACAAATATGACTACATCGATGTCCTGAAGTTTCTTTAAAAGCTCGGTATAATCCACATCTACTTCTTTACCAAAATTAAATTCGATGTTTGCCTGCCAATTATACAACTGGGCATATCGTATTTCTATTTTATATTTTTTACCACTTTCAACTTTGTAAGGAAATCTTGACGGAAGTGTTCTCCAATTATCATATTTTGTAATAGATTCTCCGTTTACCAACAATTCAAAGCGTCCCGTTGCTCCACATTTAAATACGATTTCTTCGCTCTGAGACGGCACAAACTCGGTTTTATATTTAGTCGAAAAGCCTTCGAGTCGAACCCCGGGCGCGAATTCATGTTGCCCGGCAGTCGTTAATTTCAGGGGATTAACTATCTGCTGAGTCGTTACAATATCTCCCTTAAGTTCCGCATTGTTCCAATACGTGGCTTTAAAACCCTTTTTGCCGTCAAACGAACATTTCGAAAAATAGCTTTCTGTGACTTTATCTTCAACCAGATCGCATCCTTTGGCATAAAGAATCTTATCAGCCGAAAGTTTTGATGTAATCCCGTCCAGAATCGTGATTGTTCGAACTGGTTTTCCGTTATAATTGCCCCATAACACCGGTTCGTCATCCGCATTGGGGCCAATGACAGCAATCTTGTGAATGGATTTTTTTAAAGGGAGAATATTGTTTTTATTCTGAAGCAGTGTCATGGAACGACGTGCCATTTCCAAAGCAAGTTTTCTATGCTCTTCATTATTGACAACTGACAGGGGGATTTTTGCCCAGGGGACAAGAGTATCATCATCCATTTCACCCAGGTCGAAACGTCCAATCAGTACACGCATTAAGCGTGTATCTATGTCTTCTTCGGTGAGCAGCCCTTTTTCAAGTGCTTCAGGCAATTTTTTATAAGTGTGATTATTCCATTGGCATTCAAGATCGGTTCCTGCCAGAACACCTTTCGCTGCCGCATGAATTGCATCGGAGGACACTTTATGGCTGGTAAAAAAATCGGTAATAGCACCACAGTCAGCAACCACAAGATATTGATAACCCCATTCATCACGAAGGATTCTTTGCAAAAGTTCCGTACTACCACAGCAGGGTTCATCATTTAAACGCTGATATGCGCACATCACCTGACGGACATCGGCTTCCTGCACCAATGCTTTAAATGCAGGAAGATAGGTTTCCCGCAGGTCACGCGGGTCGACATCATTCAGGTTGATTTCATGACGACTCCATTCCGGCCCGGAATGCACGGCATAATGCTTGGCACAGGCCAGCAGCTTTCGGTATCTAGAATCGACAGGTCCCTGCAGTCCTTTTACAACCGAAACCCCCATACGCGACATCAGGTAAGGATCTTCACCATAAGTTTCCTGCCCACGTCCCCATCGCGGGTCACGGAATATGTTGACATTGGGCGTCCATACCGAAAGACTCAGGAATCGTTTATTTCCCTCTCCGTTTCGGATAGCTTCATGATACTTGGCTCGTGTTTCGTCCGAAGTCGCGCTGAATATCCGATAAACCAGTTCATCGTCGAACGAGGCAGCCATACCGATTGGTTCGGGGAAAACGGTGACATCATCATTATTAGCCAGGCCATGCAAGGCTTCGCTCCACCAGTTGAAATTTTTAATTCCCAGACGAGGAATCGCGTCCGACGCATCACACATCAGAGCCGCCTTTTCTTCCAGTGTCAGCCGTGCAATCAAATCTTTCGCTCTCTCTTCAGAACTTAAATTTGGATTCTGATAGGGTATTGTTTGCGCCCATAAATTCAATGAGAATAAAAAGCATACGATAAACAATAACTCTTTTTTCATTTTGTCTCCTATTTTTGAATATCGAATTTCTCTCCCTTTGACAAAGTTTTAATGACAAATCCGCCATATGGTTGCATTATTATACGTACAGGCGATGTAAGATCGATTTCTTTTTTTATAAGATCTTTTGCATGATCCGAATCGGTAATAATCATACCTTTAGGTGTATCACTGATGAAAGTGAGATGCAGTGTTATTGTGCGTTCTTTCTTTTCCCCATTGATGCCTGCAATGTACCATCTTTCATCCTTTTTTCTTGCTAATACAACAAATTTCCCGGGGAAACCATCGATATATTTCACATCATCCCAGGTTTCAGGTAAAGTATTCATGTATCCTTTAACAAAATCTTTTTGAGCAGCCATACCGGTTGGTGTTTCGGCAATATGTTGAATACCCGAAGTAAAAATAACCGATAAAGCTATTTCAAAACCACCGGTAGTTCTACGTTTTATATTTGGTATTCCTGAAAAGTTTACGGGTGTGAAATCCATCGGATCAAAAAGGTTCCTTGTGAAGGGGATGATTGTACAATGTGAAGGTTGGTTGTCCGCAAAATACTGTCCAAAAGTTACGTATTCTTCTCCTCTAATAGCCTCCATACTTACTAAATTGGGATAAGTTCTGTACCATCCCCTGGGAAAAGTACAGCCGTGAAAGTTTACTGTAAGATTGTATTTCGCAGCATCTTTCAAGATATCGATGTAATATTTCATCATAGATTGTCCGTCACCACCAAAAAAATCTACTTTAATACCGCCAATTCCCATATCTTTCAACTTCTGAAACTCGGGGCGTCTCGATTCCTTTGTAAGCATTTTATCGCGAGGTGTGAGTGTCGTTGTATTCCAATCGCCTGCTGAATTGTACCATAATAAAATTTTTACGTTTTTGCTTTTGGCATAATCTGCAAGTAGTTTAATTTTTTCGTATCCAATTTGGGTATCCCAAAAAGCATCTATGAGACAGTACTTCCAATTCATAGTTGCTGCAAAATCTATAAATCGCCGTTGTGCGTCATACACTGTTGAATCATCTTTTAGAATAACCCAGCTCCAGGATGCAATCCCGGGCTGAAGCCAAGACGAAACATCATATTTGGCCGGGGCAGCTAAATCGGTTTCTAAAGTAGATTCAACAAGATCTGCCAAATTATCAGTAAGTGCAATGATCCGCCAGGGAGTATACCACGGTAAAACAGATTCCGGCAAAACAGGTTCGCCTGATCTTCCTTCCTGCGGCTGGGGAAATTGTACTGAATATTCGCCATCGTGAGAAAACTGGCTTAAACGCGATCCGCAATAGTTAGTATCAACGGCGGTTTCTGTAATACTGACCCAGTATTTTCCGAAATGAAAAAGTGCCGGCATAACCCATCCTGCTTGATTTGGCGCATTTGTCCCGACAGGTATATTTATATGATAATATTCCTCATAAGAAGGAGAAGAGAAACACCATCCCATTCGTGCATCCGGACAGGGTTGCAGAAAGGCTTTTGTAGAAAGGTCAAAGTGATAGGAGGTTACTTCTTTGAAAATTTTTACAGTTGTATCTGTTTTGCCCGGGAAATGATACCTGAATGCAATCCCATCGTTCGATACCTGGAAAATGATCTCCATTCTTTCTGAATTTGTATTCTTAAGATAAAAGATGCGTTTGTTACCCGTGTAATTACAATTCAATCGTTTACCATGCAACAGCGTATAATTGTCAGATACAACCTTCACATTTGAAACCGAATCAAGAGTTAAATTAGTTGAAAAGTCTTGATCGCTTCTTACTATTCCTAATTTTGACTGCCTTAGGATTATCGAATCAGAATGGGAAACCGAGTAAACAGATTCGCCTGCAGGAGTAAGCGAGAAAGTTACAGAAACCTTAGCATTCGGACTTCCCAAAGTATAATCCCCAAAGCAGCATAAAGGATAATTAATAAAAGCTATTATTAAAGAAACAACCATTAGAAATTTGAATTTTTTCATTTTATATACTCCTTTCATTTATTAAACTATATTATAACGTTGTTACAGCTACCTTGGTTTGTACGTACCAATATTTAAATTATAAAACAAATGCCGATTCAGTCAATACAGGAATTTTAGTGCTAGCATTAATTATGTGGTAGTTGGTGTTCGAAAAATCGTAAAGAATGGCTGCTCGCTCCGTACAATCTTCGAACTCTCCGCCTGACCTTCAAAAATTCAATATTCAAGACCTCCTAAAGAAAAAAACAACTCCATCCCCCCACCCATACGGCTTGCCCGCCGCCTCGCGTCGGGCTGCCGCATGGTCTTGCCCCTCGCTATCGCTCGGACGAAAGCCTTAGACTTGCTTGCAACAACAAGCGCAAGCCGTCTTACACCACCCCGGCAGTCACAGTCGGTCATATTTAAGCCCCTTCGGGTCTTCCGCAACGCCCTTTGCCTGCCCCGTTAGAAAGTTTACTTTTCAATGGGGTATGCCTGCCTTCTTTCCTTCTTATTCAATAAATGTTTTGGTTCTTTACAGTTAAAACAATTTTTGTACTTAGAAAAATCATTTTAAAAAGAATTCAATCTTTTTAGAAAAAAAGAAATTTTTTGATTAAATTAAATAAATCCAAAGCGGTTTTATCAAAAAGAAATTCAAAAAAAACACTTGACAAAATCGCACTCTATATTAATATATTATGATATTTTAATATATTATTTTAAGAAGGAGAGGAAGATGGAAAAATTTTTAAAAATTTTTGATGCTCTTTCGGACGAGACGAGGTTGAGGATTTTTCTTTTGCTTACACGGAATGAGCTGTGTGTTTGTGAATTGACGAATATTCTAAACATGAAACAACCGAGAATTTCTAATAGTTTAAGAATCTTAAAGGAGGCAGGGTTGGTTGAAAGTAAAAGAGAAGGACAGTGGATTATTTATTCTGTAAACCCAAAAACTGTTGAAAACGAGATAATTCAGAGTCTGAAAAAAGAGGTGAGACTGACTGCTTCTGATAGAAGAAAAATAGTTAAATGTAAAGGAGAGAGCATAAGGGAGAAGTGCAGAGTCGGATAAGGAAAGTATAAAAATGAAAGAAAAATACAAATTTTTATTGATTTTAGCAGTTTTTCTCACAATATATTTCATTCCTTTTGGGAATATCAAAATTCAGGCCGCGTTGCTCGAGGCTTTTTTGATGCTTCAAGAATACGCGAGAGAGCACGTTCTTCTCTGTCTTGTGCCCGCTTTTTTTATTGCCGGAGCAATTGCCAATTTTGTTAGCCAGCAGTCGGTCATAAAATATTTCGGTGCCAAAGCCAATAAAATTCTATCCTATTCGGTCGCTTCGGTTTCGGGAGCTATTCTTGCTGTTTGCTCCTGTACTGTTTTGCCTCTTTTTGCAGGTATTTACAAAAGAGGTGCCGGAATCGGACCAGCAACGGCTTTTCTCTATTCGGGTCCAGCGATTAACGTTCTCGCGATTATTCTGACCGCGCGGGTTCTAGGGGTACAGTTAGGTTTTGCCAGAGCTATCGGAGCAATTGTTTTTTCCATTATTATAGGACTCTCTATGCATTTTATTTTTATTAAAGAAGAAAAAGAGAAAAACGATAATGAAGATTTTATCGTCGCGGAAGAGGGAAAAGAGGAAAGACCTTTATGGGAAACCGCTTTATATTTGGCCGTCATGGTAGGAATTCTTGTTTTTGTAAACTGGGGAAAAGACGAATCGATAAAAATTTGGCAGAGGATTTATGAAATAAAATGGTTTATCTCCGGATTTTTAATAGTCGTTTTAGCATTAATGCTTAGCCGTTGGTTTAATAGGCGAGAACTTAAGGAATGGACAGCTTCGAGCTGGGGTTTCGCGAAGCAGATTCTGCCCCTTCTTTTCGCGGGCGTACTTGTCGCGGGTTTTCTGCTTGGAAGACCGGGGCATCAGGCTCTTATTCCCGAGAAATGGGTAGCGAGTTTAGTGGGAGGAAACAGTCTGCGAGCCAATCTTTTCGCGTCGATTTCCGGAGCCTTAATGTACTTTGCTACACTGACGGAGGTTCCGATACTTCAGGGTTTGATTGGTTCGGGAATGGGTAAAGGTCCTGCCTTAGCGCTTCTGCTTTCGGGACCGGCTCTGAGTCTACCAAATATGCTTGTCATAAGAGGCATAATAGGTACGAAAAAGACACTCGTTTATATTTTGCTTGTTGTTTTCATGGCAACTTTAAGCGGAATGGTCTTTGGTAATTTTATTTAAAAAAGGAGAAGATAAAAAATGAAAATTGGAATTTTAGGAACAGGTTGTCCGAAATGTAAAAAACTAACGCAAAATGTCGAGGAAGCGGTGAAAGAACTGAACATAGATGCGGAAATCCTTAAAGTTACAAATATTAACGAAATAATGAATTATGGTGTTATGATGACACCAGCTCTTGCGGTTGACGGCGAGGTGAAGTCCGCAGGTAAAGTAGCCGGAAAAGAAGAAATAAAGAAAATTTTGCTTTCGGGAGTATAAAAAATGAACAAACTCTATAAATTTTTAATCGTTGGGATACTAATAATGGTAACGGCAACAGGATTAATTGTCGGCTGTGGAAATAGTGGAGAACAAAAAACAGTGCAACCGAATATCGCGAGGGAAGCTCACGCTGAGAAAGAGTCTGCTGAAGAAAAAACCGGAGTCGGAGAAGCGAAAGTAATCGCGTATTACTTTTATACGAATTACCGATGCCAATCATGTTATACGATAGAGAAATATACGCAAGGAGCGATAGAGGAAAATTTTGAGGACGAGCTGACTTCGGGAGAACTTGTTTTTAAGCCTGTAAATGTGGAAGAAAAAGAAAACGAACATTTCTTAGGCGATTATCAGCTCTATACAAAATCTGTGGTTTTGTCTTTGGTAAAAGATGGGGAAGAAATAAAATTTAAGAATTTGAAAAAAGTTTGGGAATTACTGAGAAATAAAGACGAGTTTTATAAATATATTAAAGAAGAGACTAAAGGGTTCCTCGACGAAATAAATCAAGAGAAAGAACAGTGATTGCTTTTCTTTCAGCTTTGTGGTTAGGGATACTTACTTCAATAAGTCCCTGCCCTTTAGCTACAAATATTGCGGCTGTTTCATTTCTTTCCAAGAAAGTCAATCATCCGCGCATGGTTTTATGGTCGGGATTTGCTTATACTTTGGGAAGAATGACCGCGTATGTTATTATCGGGATCGTTCTTATTTCTTCGCTTGCGGGTATCCCCGCCACCGCGAATTTCCTGCAAAAATACATGAATAAAATTTTGGGACCTGTTCTTTTTATTGTCGGACTTCTTCTTCTAGATATCATTAAATTAAATTTTTTAGATTTTTCAATATCGAGTGAAAGACAAAACAAACTGGCGGAAATGGGTATATTTGGTTCGTTTGCCCTGGGCGCGATTTTCGCGCTTTCTTTCTGTCCCATTTCAGCGGCGTTGTTTTTTGGAAGTTTAATACCACTGGCATTAAATAATAATTTTGGCATAGCGTTTCCTTTTATTTACGGTATTGGTACAGGATTACCTGTTGTTATTTTTGCCATAGGTATAACTCTTGGCGTACATTCAATAGCACATTGGTTTAATAAGGTAACCAAACTTGAAATTTATATGCGAAAAGTCACAGGGATTATTTTTATTCTGGTTGGCATTTATTTCATCTGGTTTCACATTATCGTTAGTCTTGTGTAAAAAGGAACAGGATATATGGAACGAGTTATTCATAAAGAAAAAAAACTAGATGTTTTTGAAAAATCTTTTAAGTTTTCTAAAACTATTTTTGCTTATTTTTTTAGATGGGAAGAGGGAGGTAGACTAAGGACAGTCGACAAGTGACTAAAGACAAGATCATCTTTTTCTTCTTTTTGAATTGAAAGTTGTATCCCCTTAAGTTTTTAGGGTGGTGAGGCAATTCATAATTCGGAATTAAGAATTCAGAATTGATAGTCATCCTTTTTCTTGTTTTCGGGATTTTCGATTTCCTTCTTTAAGGAAGGAAATCGTTCAATCTCCACTTCCGCCAATCTGATGAACTGTTTGATCTTTCCGCTTTATCTAAATAAAATCATTTTCTTTGTCCCGACAAAGTCGGTATCTTTTGCTTCAATTTTATAGAAATACATTCCACAGGGTAAATGCGAAGCATCGAATGTTGCGGAATGCATGCCCGCAGAGAACTCTTTTTCTGCAAGTACGGCTACTTCTTGACCGAGAAGATTGTAAACTTTTAAGGAAACAAAAGAATTATTAGGAACTCCGAATCTAATAATTGTAGATAGGGCGAAGGGATTTGGATAGTTTTGCTCTAAAACATAGTTTTTTGGGATCTGGGAAGAGGACGGCTCCTCAATAGATGAAAGAGAAGTATCACCTTCAATTAAAAACTTCAGCCGTTCAAGTCGGAAAAGTCTACCCGCACCGCCTGTAAATTTTAGATACACATCGTGCCTGCCTGATACTGAGTCCACCCCGGATTTAAATACACTGAAAGTTCCCCAGTCGCCGGTATTACTAATATTGCATTCGGCAATTTTATCACCGGTATCGATAGAATCAAGCCATACTTCAATGATTCCCCCAGAAGTGGCACTTGAAGCTAAGAATCCCAATGAATCTGGAACTTTCCAATATTCAGCGTTGCCGCCAAATTCGACCCCTGCGTACAGTGCCCAATCGTTATTATGTATACTATCCAATGTAGGTGTTCTCCTCTGCGTGCCAAATTGGTTGGCCGGCCATTCAGCCATGATAGGGCTATACGCATCACGATAAATATAAAGATCGAAAAATGCGTCACTTCCCCCTTGAACATATAATCCCTGCCTGGTTCCGGTAAATGTTACAAAATCGGAATAAGAATCTATAGTAGATACGTTAAAGTCTCCACCGATATGCACCCAATCTATGCCGTTCCCGCTGAAATAACCGCTAATACTATGGTTCTCCCTGATAATCCTGAGCCATAAAGTATCCCCCGCCGTATTGGCGAGTTGATATCTTGTTTCTTCAAGTGTGTCTTCAAAACTGAATACTATTATTTTATCACTATCCTCATTTACAGAACTGAATAATTTTACAAAGATCTTTTCATCTCCTCTCATGATTCTAAGCCCGGCTTCGTCATTCGTCGACTGCGGATCGAAATCAAGACGTGTTATAAGCGAGTAATTATGTTCCCCGTCGTTCTTTATAACCGTATTTGCTTTTGTAATGCTCTTGGGCGATAGGCGCAACCATCCCGGACGGTCGGTAAGAGAATGCGTGGCATCAAGCGTACGACCTAAAAATGACCATTCTGGGTTCAACTCTGTAGAATCGAAAAAATCGGATTTAGGCACCATCCAGGGAATACCGCTGCTTGGCAGTTCCGGCGCGGTGAAGTAATCATTGATAGGGTAATCAGCAACAGGCTTTAAAGTAGAATCATAACGAACCTGGTTTAAAAGTCCCTGTCGCCCCTGTCCTTTCCATTCACCTTTTGCATACAAAGGATGAACTATCCAATAGGTACTATCATCCAGCATCACCACGGGTGAGGCATGATTCGGGCTTGTAAAAAGAGAACCTGATTTCTTAGGATCGCTCTCATTGAAAAAATCACCCAGCATCTCCCATGAACTCTCATCGTCGGTAAGTGTGTCGCTTCTCATGACCTTTTGGCCTCCGGCCAAATCCCGGGCAAACGAATAATAATAATAACCTCCATATTCCCACATTACCGGGCCTTCTGCCCAGCTATACGGATAAGGGTCCGGATTTAACCAGCCAAGATTATAAACCACACCTGTAGGCTGTCCGTCATTTCCCAATTCTACAATACCATTATTGGGTTGACCGTTTTTGACAACAAGATACCATTTGCCGTCATCATCGATAAATATGGAATTATCATATCCCAATGTATAAGGAAGCTCCGGAGGATTATTCACCTGTACCGGCGGATTGCTCCAGGGTCCGCTGGGATCACTCGCCGTAACAAAATACATCGTATTTGACCGTGAAAAGAAATCCCAGTATTGCCCGTTATAATAGACCATGTGCCCTCCCCAACATCCACCTCCGGGTGAATCACCATAACCTGACCACGACGCTTTTACAGGTTGAGCGATTGCTGCCCAATGAACTAAATCGGTTGAATGAAAAATAACCGGTGTTACATTAAAAGATGAACCTGTTGTATAAAAGTCATCGCCTATTCTTGTTAAAGTGCAGTCCGGGTGGTCTCCGGGAATAACAGGGTTCATATAAGTTTGAAACGATGGAGATTGCCCGTATCCGTAATTCCCCATTATGAAACAATAACTCAACAATACGAATAATTTTTTCATTTCTTTTCCCTCCAGCTTAATTTTTTTAAGATTCACGAAAAACTCATACTGTAATTATAATAGAAATTCTATCCTTGTCAATCTAAGACTTTTGTATGATATATAATGGGGTCGCACTTCAAAATTTACAATTTTCTTCTTATGCGATATACTGATAATTTTGTAATTTGTGGATATGTCTTTTCTGTAAAATCTTTTAAGTTTTCTAAAACAATTTTTGTTTCAAACTTTTCTTTTCGCATTGAAAGTTTTATCCCCTTGTTTTTTTAAGTTTTTGGGGTAGTGGGGCAATTCATAATTCAAAATTAAGAATTCAGAATTGATAGTCATCCTTTTTATTGTTTTCGAGATTTTCGAACTATACCAGATACATAGAATGGGGGTATTAGGTTTTCCCAATATTGCTGAATTCTACTTTAAATGGATTTGTATCTTCATAATTTAATAAATAAAGTCGATTAGTTTCTGTATCTTCTTCAGGTCTAACAGTCATAGTATGATAGGGACGTAGGTATTCTTTTCCACGGACATTTTCTACTTGTACTTTAGACCAGTAATATCCTTTGCTTTTATCTTCTAAGTTTGACTCTATTTTGTTTTTAATATCCCTATAGTTGCGAACACGAATGTTCATTTTACTTTTTTCCTCTTTTGAAAATTCGTCGACATGTATTAAATAGTCTGCAAGTGCTGATAAACCATAAGTTAAGTTTTTATTTGATCCTTCACCTACAACATCTATAAATATAGAAATGATCCTTTGTGATTTAAATAAATCTACTAACGCCGGCAAAAATAATTTTTCACTATCTAATAAAGGGAATCTCATATTTAAATGTGCTGTCGAAATGAAAAGTACCCTTGAAAAAATGGGATCAGGATTCCCTGTACGAAGTGTGTTTTCAGGATCTATTAATTTAGAAGTGATTCGTAGAAATTCTTCAGGTGTTATACACCCTGGTCTAAAGCCGGCAACAACAACTTTGGAGTGTTCTTTTTCTTCTCCAATACGTGCACAAAACTTTTTGAAGAATACTTTCTTACCGGAGCTATAAACTTCTTTACATATGTCTTGCCATTTACATTCTTTCTTTCTACTTTCGCATTCTTCTGTATCTGTTGGAATGCCATCGTTGTTTACCCATTTGATCCAATTTGAATTATCTAATGTTTCAATACCATTATATTTCTCACTATCGATTACATTAGATGTAAATAAGTGAGAGTTTTTAGCAATAGCTGCCTTTGGGATATCAATATTGGCTTCCTCATCTAGTAATATAATCAATACATCTTTATCAGCAACAACAAGATTATCTGCACTTACTTTCCATAAACCACCCAACAGGAGATTTAACCCTAACGGTAATTTATGCCCACCTTTTATTCCACGGATTACTATGCACGAATCTGGTGGCATAGATTCAGTGGTGATTTTACCCTTCTCACCTTGAAAAATCTCATCAAGATGTGTGATGCCGCTGTGAACATAATTTTCTTTCCTGTGAGGAGGAATTGCATGTCTTAAACCAGAGAGATACCTATGAATCGAAGGATAAACCACAATACCTTTACTTTTATCTAAATTAGATAATCCATGACCTGGTTTGCATATCTTATATTGGTGCCATCCGTATGTCTGGGGGCCATAATGTTTTTTTGTGATTTTGATCTCCCAAGTATGATAATTCAACCTATATTTTTCGGATAATTGAATGACTACATCTGATAAAAATTCGCAATCCATATTTATTTGTTTGACTTTATTTGTGCAAGATTCTAAATAATCTTCCAAGAAAATAAAAGTCAGTATATTATATTTTTTATAATTTTGAAATAATTCCCAAATTTGCTCTCTTTTAATATTTTCATCTGAAATATTTAATGAATCAATAAATAAAACATTTGTATTTTTTGATATTGAATTGTTTGAGAAACGCTTGATTTGAAGATGTGGTAACGATTTTAAACCAATTGTTCTTATAGATATTCGTCGACCATCTCCTTTCATAAGTTTATTAAACTCCTTTTTACTACAAAATTCATATAAACTAGCCATTGTTTGTATTGAATTTAAATCATTATTAGTTGACCAGAAAACACAGTTAAACTTACTTCTTGCCATTGATATAAGCATTTGTATTGCCATCGTAGTTTTACCGGTGCCAGGTGCACCTTTTACGAGGATTATTTTGGGAACAGTATAGTCTTGTGCTTTTTTAGGATTTAAAAATCCTCTATTTTCTTCTTTATCACTTGGAAATAATATTCTTTCAAGACCTGGTATACATACAGGGATTTTATTGCGATTTACACCTGGCTTATTAAACTGCTCAGGAGCCAAAAAAATAGCACCTACCTTAATAGTCTTTTCGGATATTTTTTTTCCAAAGATTATCACTTTTGGATTATGTTTAGTTTCATAATCTAGTAATTTGCCAATACAATCAGGATCAAGTTTTAATTCCTTACTATTAATTATGAACGTTATATCGTTATCAGATTTATATTTTAAATAGCCGTCAAATTCTTCTAAACCATTATTACGTATTTTTTTCGAAGTGCATTTTTCATATAATTCCTTAAATGTTAATCCCATTTGTATAGTTTCTGTGTTTGATATGTCCCCAATTATATTAAGAGCTTTTATTGGAAATCCAGTACTTAGCGTTTTTCCTCTTTTAACGCTTTTTTTAAAAATAATACCATAACGTTTTAATATTTCTTCATTTATATACATACAGTAATCTGGCAGTTGATCAGATTTCATAAAATCGCCTCCAATATATCATTTTTTGGTATAAAATACTTTATACATACTACTTAATAAATTTGGTAAATTCATCTTCATATTCCCGGGTAATTATAATCATAAACACCCATTATATTATACATATATATAAAAGTCAAGTATAAAATCTAAATTTTACGAGAAAAAACAAATATAAAAATTAGAAAGACAATAGTGTTAGCCCTTGAAATGTTATAAATATTTTTGTTTCAAGGCATTTCTTCTTGAAAAGTATAGGGAGTAATATCTATTCCTCTCCTAAGAATGATTTTCTGACTTCGTCATTTTTAAGTAAATTTTTACCAGTATCTTCCAGGAAAATCTCTCCGATTCTAAAAACATACGCCCTATCGGCGTATTCTAAAGCCATTCTTGCATTCTGTTCTACGAGAAGAATGGTAGTTCCTTCTTTGTTGATTTTCTTTATTTTTTCAAATACAATGTTTATGTAATTTGGGGAAAGTCCAAGAGAAGGTTCGTCCAGTAGGAGTAATTTTGGCTTTAACATCAGTGCTCTGCCGATTGCAAGCATTTGCTGTTCGCCACTGCTTAATGTCCCTGCTTTTTGTTTTGGTCTTTCTTTTAGAACAGGAAATAACCTGAATACTTTATCGATATCTTCTTTTATACTCTTTTTATCGTCTCTGGTATATGCACCCATTTCGAGATTTTCAAGAATAGTCATAGAAGTAAATACTTTTCTGCCTTCGGGAACCAGACATAACTTCTTTTCCACAAGTTGATATGGCTGTTTGCCGTTTATCTTTTCCCCTTTAAACAAAATCTCTCCCGATCGAGGGGTTAGTAATCCACAGATGGTCTTTAGGGCAGTGGATTTTCCCGCGCCGTTTGGTCCTATCAAGGCGACTATTTCATCTTCATTAACAGTAAAAGAGATTTCTTTCAGAGCTTCAACAGTACCATAATTAACAGATAGATATTTCACTTCAAGTAGATGTTGCTTTTTATTCATTTTCCCGCACCTAAATATGCCTTAATGACTTCTTTATTTTTTACAACTTCTGAAGGTGAGCCTTCTGCTATCTTTTTACCATAGTTCAGGACAATTATATTGTCGGCGATTCCGGTTACTACTTTCATATCATGTTCGATGAATAGGATAGTCTTGCCTTTATCTTTCAATTTCTTAAGAGTATCGAGTATCATTAGCCTCATTTCGGGGAAGACTCCGGCAGTAGGTTCATCTAAAAGTAAAAGTTCTCCTTCCATTGCGAATGCTCTGGCTAATTCAAGCAGTCTTCTCTGTCCATGGGATAGATTCTTTGCGAGTTCGTCTTTTTTTTCAGTAAGACCTACAAGCTCAAGATATTCTATAGCCTTCTTGCGGTTTTCTTCTTCCTCTTTCTTCATAATCTCTGATTGAAGAAGTGCGGAGAAAAGGCTTTCGCCTTTTTCATATCTGGTTGCAAGCAGCATATTCTCCATCACCGTAATCTGCGGAAAGAGTCTAATGTTTTGAAATGTTCTTGAGATACCCAGCGTTGCGATTTTATGAGGTGATATTTTAGTAATCTTTTTATCCTTAAAAAATACATCTCCTGATTTAGGCTCAAGAAATCCGGATATTATATTAAATACAGTTGTCTTCCCGGCTCCGTTAGGGCCTATGAGTGCATTTATACTCCCGGCTTG
>Ga0315551_10001121_pt1 | contig 20603 bp, 20 predicted proteins | sample SalMarSW160290MG_FD_203678 | JGI IMG/M metagenome (GOLD analysis project Ga0315551, IMG submission 203678) | Salt marsh sediment microbial communities from the Plum Island Ecosystem LTER, Massachusetts, United States - Salt Marsh Sediment SW1602-90 ...
CCAGGCTCTTGCTCATCTTCTGGCTGCCGTCGGTGCCCACCAGCAGGGGGACCATAAAGCACTGCTGGGGAGGCTGGCCGACCATGGACTGGAGTTCCCTGCCCACCAGGAAGTTGAATTTCTGGTCGGTGCCGCCGAATTCGACATCGGACTTGATTGCCACCGAATCATATGCCTGGAGGAGGGGGTAGAGCAGCTCGGTGATGGCTATGGGTTTTTCGGCTTTATAGCGGGCGCTGAAGTCGTCCCGAGCCAGGAACTGAGCCACGGTGAACTTGCTGGTGAGCTTGATGATGTCGCTTAAATCGAACTTGCCGAACCATTCGCTCTGCCACCTGATTTCGGTCTTTTTCTTATCGACTATGGTGAAGAACTGCTGCATGTAGGTTTCGGCGTTGGCTTTGACCTGCTCCAGGGTCAGCATGGGGCGAGTGACCGACATGCCGCTGGGGTCGCCTATCTGCGCCGTCCAGTCGGCGACGATGAGGACAATCTGGTGCCCCAGCTCCTGGAACTGGCGCAGCTTGCGCAGGGCGACCATGTGGCCCAGATGGATATCGGGGAAGCTGGGGTCGAAGCCCTCCTTGAGGCGTAGTTTTTTCCCCGAGCGCAGAAGCGCCCTCATCTCTTCTTCCACGATAATTTCCGCCACCCCGCGTTTCAGTACGTAATCTATGTCCGGTTTATTCATGGCTTAATTTCCACCTCTGGTTTTTAACATGGTTTTGCCCTGTTTTATGTCTTCGGCTATCTGTTCCTTTAGTTGTTCCGCCGTATCGAACTTTCTCTCGTCACGGAGGCGCCCGATGATGTCTATTGCCAGCTCGCGGCCGTAGAGGTCGCCGTTATAGTCTAGGATATAGACCTCTATTAGTTGCTCGCCGCCGCCGAAGGTCGGGCGGCTGCCGATGTTGGTCATTGCCGGGTATGCCTTGCCTTCGATATAAGCCCGGCAGGCATAGACGCCATCGGTGGGGAGAGCCTGCCCCGGTGCTGTTTGCAGGTTAGCGGTGGGGAAGCCCAGCGTGGCGCCGCGACCGTTGCCGGTGACCACCTGTCCCTCCAGTCTGAAGGGGCGCCCCAGCAGCTTCTGCGCCCGTTTCATATCGCCTTCAGCTAAAGCTTTTCTGATGGCGGTGCTGCTGACAACCTCGCCGTCCAGGGTCATGGGGGGCACCACCGTGACGCTAAAAGCCATCTCTTTGCCCAGCCGGCGCAGGGCATCAATATCGCCCCGGCGGTCTTTGCCCAGGGCGAAATCGGGCCCGACCACCAGCCCCTTCATCTTGAGGTATTCTTTGAGCAGGCTTAAAAACTGTTTCGGGCTTAAATTAGCCAGCTGGGGGGTGAAGGGGAGGGGTATGACGATATCAACGCCTTCCTCCTGGAGGAGAGCCAGCCTCTGTTCAATGCCGGTGATGGAGGGCAGTCTGTTCCGGGGGGAAAGCACCTCCCGGGGGTGCTGGCTGAAGGTTATCACCCCGCTTAAATAGCCCTGCTGGCGGGCAAGCTCTTTCAGCCTGGAGATGAGGTGTTCGTGCCCCAGGTGCACCCCGTCGAAGACGCCGATGGTCAACAGTATGTCCTTTTGGGGGGTAAAGCTGCCCAGCTCTTGCTCTACCGACATGGCTTTTTATACTAGCATACCCCTATATTAGCGTCAATTTTTTATGCTATACTTGGCTCGAAGCTGATAATATCCTGCTTAAGGAGGTTCACATGGTAACCACAGCGCCAAGGACTTGGAAGGCAACCACGGCCGGCATCCTCAACATCATTGCCGGGGGTTTGAGCGGCCTGGGGGCATTAGGGCTGATTATTGCTATTTTTGCCATTGGCAGCTTGAGCCCAATGATAATGGAATACCTGCCGCCTGAAGAGGCGCCATTTATCACGCCCCTAATTGTCCCCATACTGGTGGTTTACTTGGTCATATCAATAGTAACCACGGTATTCCCTATAGTGGGTGGGGTATACGCCTTACAGAGAAGGAAATGGGGATGGGCGCTGGCCGGCTCTATAATAGTTATATTTGGGAGCTCTATTATCGGTATATTGTCTACGGTATTCGTGGCTATGGCCAAGGACGAATTTGAGTAGCTGGGGCTTTTGCTGTTTTAGAGCGGGTATGTCTTATATACCGGCTTTAAGTTAATCTCCTTTTGCCCTCTTGACGGAGCGGGCTATCCATATGGTTACCAGAATGGCTATTATGGTAACCACGACGGCATAGGTAAGCATAGCCGCTATGTTGTCAGCCGAGCCGAAGATAGCTTCGAATATTGCCCTGATGGCACCGTTCCAGGCGAGTGCCGCCACCAGTCCGAAGGCGGTGGTGATTAAGGCGGCGATTTTTTCCATTACTTCCGCTTTCATTTTCCCCCTCCTTTTATTTAAGGATTTGGATATGATATGCCAGTGAATGGTCGTTGTCAATAGTTGTTTTTTGGGGGGATTTGCCCGGTTTTTAGAGTGTGTTTTGCGTCCCACCCGCCCGCCCAAAAGAGGTTAGACCTCTATCAATTCTCCTTTATGGGGGTGGGATATTTATTTCTCTCCCCGCCGGGGGGAGGGGTAAAAAGGGCTTTAGCCCGCTTCCTTAAAGGGTGGCTGGGCGGGTAAAGATATAAAGGGGGGTGGGGGCAAGAGAGTTAAAAGAGAGTCAGATTTTATGCTATACTTGGCTTGAGCCAGCGTAGCTCAGGGGTAGAGCAGCGGTTTCGTAAACCGCCGGTCGACAGTTCGAATCTGTCCGCTGGCTGTGTCTGTTTGTGGGTCTTGTTGCTAAATGTAGAGCACTCCCAGGTTCTAGGGGAGTACAGCCCTTTTGACCAGTGTTTTGGTTATCTCGACCTTGTAGGCGTTCATTTCCAGGGGTATTGCCCCTGTGACCGCTGCCTCTGAGGCCGCTTCTGCCGTTTTGGCATTGATGGCCTTTCCCCTGATTGCCTCTTCCGCCATGGTTGCCCGGACTGGCGCCGGGGCAACGGCTCCAAGGACTATCCTGGCGTCCCGACAGACCCCACCGTCAACAGTAATGACCGAGGCGACGCTGACGATGGGGAAATCAACCGACTCCCGCAGTCTGAACTTGAGGAAGGTCTGCCTGGCCCCCTCCGGCGGCGGAGGAATATGGATTTCGGTTACCATCTCATCCGCTTCCAGGATAGTCCGCAAGGAACCGAAGAATTCCTCGATGGGGACTGTCCTGGTGCCTCCGGGGCCAGTAATCTCTACCTGTGCCCCTAAAGCCGCCAGCACTACGCCCATATCCGATGAGTGCACCGAAACACAGCCGCAGTTGAAACAGCGGTTGGCCTCTCCTTCAAGCTCACTCAAACCCAGACCGAGAGTGTCCTCAACATCTATGCTTCTCTCGGCTATCGGCAGCTTGGGCACCTCCACCCGGTTTGTCTTCTTGAGATAATCGCTGTTGAATCTCAAGAAAGGCTCAGCCGTTTTCTCAACCCCGTCTTCAGCCTTTGCTGCCGTTCCTCTTAGATAGACATCCATGGCAGCGGCGGCCCTTTTCCCAGAAGCGATTGCCTCTATAACCGTAGCCGGGCCGTGGGTTACCGAGCCACCGGCAAAGACACCCGGCATTTTGGTTGCCTGAGTTTCCGGGGCAACCTCTATCAAACCCTGCTTAACCTTTAATAGACTGCCGGGCTTGATGAAACTAAAGTCGGTGGCATAGCCTACCGCCATCATTATCTGGTCGGCTTCTACCGTCTCCTTGACAGCCTTATCATAGCTGGGGGCAAAACAACCCTGGTCGTCAAAGACCGAGGTGCACCGGACTAACTCCATTCCCCTGACCTTACCGTCGGATTTTATTACCCTGTGAGGCCCCCATGAAGGCATCAGCTTGACCCCCTGTTCAACAGCCTGCTCAATCTCCCAGGGAAGCGCCGGCATCTCATCCCGGGATTCCAGGCAGGCCATGATCGCTTCCTCCGCCCCCAGGCGCAGGGCACTGACGGCCACATCGACGGCGGCATTACCCCCGCCAATTACCAGAACCTTCTTGCCGGGGATTTCCTTAACCCCGAGGTTGATATTAGTTAGAAATTCCATCCCGAATCGGGTTGATTCCTCGCCCTCCAGCCCTATGGATACCGGGTTCCAGGCGCCGTTGGCGATGAAAACGCTGTCAAAGTCCCGCTTGAGCTCATCCAGGGTTACGTCTTTGCCGACATCGACCTTACACTTAAATTCAACCCCCGTATTTTCAATGGCTTTGACCACCCGCCTGACGATATCCTTGGGCAGTCGGTAGGCCGGTATCACGTAAGCCAGCATCCCGCCCGCCTCTTCCATTTTATCGAAGACGGTAACGCGGTGTCCCGACATTCTGAGATAGTACGCTGCCGAGAGACCGGCCGGGCCCGAGCCGATAATGGCCACGCTCTTGCCGCTATCGGTTGCCGGCGTTCGGATAATTTCATCAGCGTTATCCAGGATATAGTCGCCCATGAACCGCTCGATGTCCCTTACCGAGACCGATTCATCGAAGTCGCCGCGATTACACTCCTGCTCGCAGAAATGGGGGCAGACCCGCCCCGTTATTGATGGCAGCGGGTTGGTGTTGAGGAGTGTCCTGGCGGCCTGGGACAGGTCGCCCTCCCTGATCTGGCTCAGGTACGATGGTATATCCACCCCTCCCGGGCAGGCTGAAGAGCAAGGCGGGCGGGTATCCCTTAAGCCCCCGAATATGGAGTGATACTGGTTCTCCCTGGTTAGGGCATAGCAGCCTTTGCCCCCCTTGAGATAGCACAGGATTCGTCCCCCCACGCTGTGGGGATAGCGATAATACCAGCAGCGCACGTCCTGACACAGGTTGCCGCCGATAGTTCCCATGCGGCGGACCTGGGGAGTGGCCACCGCTTCGGCGGCTTCGGCTAGGAGTTTGTATTTCTCCCTAACCACCGGAGACTGGGCTATTTCCTCCAGCCTGGCCAGAGCCCCTATCTTCAGTCCTCCGGTATCCTCCCTGATATAGTTCAGGTTAGGGATGGTCTTGATGTTGATGATAGTTTCGGGGTAAGCGGGAAGAATTTTATCTTTAAGCGTACCGAGGAGGTCGGTGCCGCCGGCAATCAGCTTGGCCTTGCCCTCTTTGTCTTTCAGTGACCTGACGGCTTCATTTACGGTCTTGGCATTAACGTGGTCGAATGATTTCATCGCTCTTCGTCTCCTCTATATCCTGCCCAAAGCCTTGAGAATCTTGGCAGGCGTTGCCGGATAGGTCATTATTTTCCTGCCGATGGCGTTGTTGACGGCCATGAGCACGGCGGCGGCGCCAGGGGCGGGGGCGATTTCGCCGACGCCTATTGCCTTGAAACGATGACTGTCGACGGGCGTCTCCAGCATAATGCTCTGGAAGGGTGGCAAATCGGCAAAGGTGCGCCACTTGTAGTCGATCATATTACAATTTAATATATGCCCCGTATCTTTATCCAGAACCGTTTCCTCGAATATGGCGGTATCTATTCCCGCCGACCCCAGGGAGCCGTGAAGCTGGCCCTCGAGGACAAGGGGGTCGATGATTTGACCGCAGTCGGTGGAGGCTACGATGCGCCGCAAATCTGCTTTCCCCGTCTCGGTATCGACTTCGACTTCGGCAAAGATAATCATACAGTTGCACAGGGAAAAGTCGGTCTCGAAGCGTCCCTGGCCGGTTATTGTGCGGGCTATGCCCATAGCCTTATACCAGGCAATCTTCTTCTGGGGGTCATTCTTTAGGTATATCACGCCGTCCTTGGTGTCCAACTCTTCCGGCTTGACGCCGAGCACCGGGGCGGCCAGTTCAAGGAGTTGTCGCCTGGCGTCCTCGGCGGCTTGAATGACCGCCGAGCCTACGGTATAGGTACCCCGGGAACCGACCAGCCCGAATTCAAAGGGGTTTACCAGCGTATCCGCGGGGGCTATGTTGACCCTGTCCAGAGGCAGATTCAACACCTCGGCGGCCATCTTGCACAGCGCCGACCGCTCGCCCATTCCCGATTCGGAGACACAGGCGTACACCACCGCCCTGGCATCGGGGCTTAGTTTGACATTGGCTTCGGATTCGTCCTCCCCGATATCGGCGTTGCCGTGCAGGCCGACGCCGACGCCTGTCCTTTTAGAGCCGTTGACCGCCGTCGGCTTATTCCAGCCCTTCCATTTATCTTTCCAGCCAAAGACCTCTGCCCCCTTATCTATGGCCTTGGAGAAGTCTATGCCCCGGTAGTCCCGCCAGATTCCGTCCCGCCAGAAGAAGCCGGCACCGGGAGCCATGTAGTTTTTCTTAAAGAAGTCGACGGGGTTCAGGTCGGCCTTCTCCATGACCACCGTCAAAAGCGGCAGGAGGGCGCAGTTAAGCTCCTGCCCGCCGAAACCCCTGACCACCCCCGAAGGGTTGCGGTTGGTGCATACCAGCGTGGGTTGCAGGTTCCAGTTGGGGCACCTTATCAGGAGCTGCGTCTCGCCGAGGCCGACGGCAACCTGGACCTGCGCCATCTCCGAAACGGCGCCGGTATCGACAAACCATTCTCCTTCGACCGCCGTTACCGTTCCATCCTTCTTTATGCCCACCCTGGCATGGATACGGGAGCCCAACCTCAGCGTATAGGCGTTAAAGTGTTCTTCCTTGCTAAAATATACCTTGACCGGTTTCCCCGCCGCTTTAGCCAGCGCGGCGGCGTGAGCCATAGGTATGAAGTTGGCGTTTTTGGTACCGTAGCTGCCGCCGCATTGCATGCCGATAACCCTTATATCAACCAGCCCCAGAGCCGGCTGGGCGAAATTGCGGTTCATCGGCGCCGATTGTGACGCCGTGTAGATGGTCAAATGGTCAGGGTCTTCCCATCTGGCTATCACCCCCGGCGGCTCCGGGGGGAGCGGGTTGGGGATGTTTTCGTAGGCGCAGGTCGCTTCCTCAATGATGTCAGCTTCGCCAAACCCCTTTTCCACATCACCCATAACCAGCTCCTGCAATGCTTTTTCTCCGATGGAGCGGAAGCCACGCGGGAAAATATTATTAGGAATTCTCTCGTGAAGTTGAGGCGCCCCGGGTTGAGCCGCTGCCTCCATGTCATAGACAGCCGGAAGCTGTTCGTACTCTACATCTATCAGTTCCAGCGCCTCGTTGGCGGCTTCTTCGGTCTCTGCCGCCACCAGAGCGACGGCGTCCCCGACAAAACGCACCGTGCTGTCCAGGACAGGGCGGTGATAGGGAACGCCCGCCATCCACCCGGGGACGTTCTTGTAGGTGAGTACTGCCTCGACACCGGGGTATGCCTCTGCCTTGGCGGTGTCGATATTCTTGATATTGGCATGGGGATAGGGGCTGCGTAAAACCTTCCCGTAAAGCATCCCCGCTATCTTAATATCATCGATATATTCGGCTTTTCCGGTAACGATTACCCGTGCATCTTTCCGCGGTGTTGCCTTTCCTATATGCCTATATTGCACGCTCACTCAAATCACCTCCCTTTCCAACTAATGCTAGGATTGCTTTGATAACTAAATACTGACTTCCACACCGACAATAGTGCCCTGCCAGCTCTTGCTTTATCTCCTCTTCCGTTGGTGAAGGGTTTTTATCCAGCATGGCTTTGGCGCTCAAGATTATGCCCGGTGTGCAGAACCCGCACTGAAAGGCTGTATTGTCGATAAAGGCTTGCTGGAGTGGGTGTAATTCCCTGGTTTTTGCGTTTTCCAGACCCTCGATTGTTGTTATATTCTTACCATCGCACTCCACAGTCAACGTCATGCACGATAGAACTGCCTCTCCGTCCATAAGAACCGTGCAGGCCCCGCAGGAGCCGTGGTCGCAGGCTATCTTCGTTCCGGTGTACCCCAGCGTTTCCCTGAGGGTGTGAGCCAGTGTATGCTCGGGATTGACATCTTTACCGACCAGAAGCTCGTGCCGCTTCCCATTCACGGTGAGACTGACATTCTTCTCCGCGGTTGCCACCCCCTGGCTTGCCCCCTCTTCATCTCTATTCTTCTTTTTCATTGCTATCTCCCAGCTTGGAATTTAAACCCCTGCTTGCTACCCCCGAAAGCACATTTTAATATAACCAAGGCGAGAAAGCAAAGTTTTACTCGGCTAAGGGTGAAGCCTATGCCCGCTACCAAAGGTCGACAGTTCGAATCTGTCCGCTGGCTGTCTTTTTTTGCCGGTTGCTGCTGGCATGCAGCTTTCTTTTGTAATTCTCATACCATCCTCAGGCCACTTTTTTACACACCCGGTCATCCTAATGGGCTAATTCGAGTAGCCCACAATAGTGGGAGGATAAGTTAAGCAATAAGTATTGACTTTTGCTATCAGGTAAATTATTATTGTGTCCTGCCAAGGACACAGAATGTTCGTAAGAGTAAGAATACTTGGAGGTCGACTGCCTGGCAGCTAGTAGACTCATCTTTATGGGTAAGAGTTATTCTAAGGTGACGGAGGGTTATGCCAGTGATTAACTGGCTAGACTCCAGATTGATTGAAGAAAAGGCAGGCCATGTATTCGTGTCTGCCTATCGTGGTTTTGCTCTGGTAGTAGCCACCTTTCAGATATTCTTTCTCGGTGGTTTCCAGTTTTTTACCACGTATTACTGGGTGTTGTTCGGCATAGTTGCTGCCTACACCCTGTTCAAGGTTGCCCGCCCCCTCCGCCCCTACGGAAGGACTATTTTTGCCAACGCCGATTTTACCTTTGACCTTGCCCTCTGTGCTTCTTTACCGCTATTTACCGGTGGGCTTCAAAGCCCCTTCCTGCTATACTGCCTATGTCCCGTTTTGACTTCGGCGCTGTTCCTTCCCAGGAAGGTTACTTTCGCTATAGCCGGCGTACCTGTGGTGAGCCTTGTTGTTAGCCATCTGCTGCTCTACCCTACTTTTACAGCCATGGGGTCTTACCCGCTGGAACTATCCGTGGGATTGCTCGCCGCCGTTATCGTCGCCTCCTTCCTCATTGCCTGGCTGCCCTATATGATTAATATCAATGCCTCACAGAGTATCAAGAGGGAGGCTATTCTCAGTGAAAGGAGCCGCCTGTCCCGGGAGATACATGACGGAGTGGCTCAGTCGCTGGGAATCGTCCGCTGGAAGGCGGAGCTGCTGCGGCAGATGATAGCCGGCGGCGAAATTTCGGAAGCGCTGCCACAGGCTATCGAAGTCAAGAAGCTGATTGAGGACGCCCAGCAGGAGGTGAAGGAGGCGGTGGACGAACTCCGCATCGGCGCCAAGGGCAAACAGGGGTTTGTCCCCACGCTTGCCCGCTATGCTACCGAATTTACTCAGACCTGCGGTATCAGGTGCGAGTTGCACGTGGCTGACGGCCAGGTGATTCTGCCGCTGCCAGCCGAGGTTGAGCTGCTGCGCATCGCCCACGAAGCCCTGTCCAATGTCAGAAAACACTCGACGGCCAGCATGGTTGAGGTCACCTTTGAATCCAAAAAAGACTGTGTTGAGATGACCATCAAGGACAACGGTATTGGCTTTGATACCCAGACCGGTTTTCAGGGGCACGGTCTGTCGGTGATGGGAGAGAGGGCGCTATCACTGAACGGCGAATTGGCTATTGCCACCTCCCCCGGCCGGGGTACCGAGGTTAAAATCAAGGTGCCGGTACACTAGAACCGATAGCGGTAGGAGGAAGACTGAGGGCAATGATTAGAGTACTGGTAGTGGATGACCACCCCGTTTTCAGGCAGGGCCTGGTTTCGATGCTGCAGCGATACCCCGAATTTGAGGTGGTGGGGCAGGCGGCTGACGGTGATGAGGCGGTAGCCAGAGCCAATCAGCTCAAGCCCGACGTTATAATTATGGATGTTTGCATGCCCGGCAGCGACGGCATCAGCGCTACCGCGGCTATTCAAAAGATACTGCCCGGTACCAAGGTGGTTATCGTTACCGTTTCCGATAGTGATGACGACCTCTTTAACGCCATAAAAGCCGGAGCCAGGGGCTATCTGCTCAAGAGCGTCGAGCTGCAGGAGCTGATTGATTCCCTGAGGCTGGTGGCTGAAGGTGAAGCCATTGTCTCCCCGACTATGGCTGGCAGGCTGCTGGACGAATTTAAGGAGGGCAAAGACCAGACGTATAACAAGCCCGGCGGGCTGAGCCAGCGGGAGAGGGAGATTCTCAAGCTGGTCTCTGAGGGCACCAGCAACAGGCAGATTGCCGAACTCCTTTATATCAGCGAGACCACGGTTAAGACTCACCTGCGCTCAATACTGCAAAAGCTCCACGCCCGCAACCGTGCCGAGGCGGTAGCGCTGGCGGCAGCCAAAGGCTGGTTCAAAAAGTAATAAACTGACTCCTCGAAGCACCCGGGGGAGTTGCTGATTTCCCCGGGCTCTTAACCGCCCCCCTCCCTTTGCGGGGAGGGGGGCTTTTTATTTTAAGCCCAAAGGACTACTCCTTTAGGGCGGACTTGGCTCCGTTTTCCGCCCCAAGGGATGAAATCTCAACTGTCCTATTTTCCTCGTCAAATCGTCATATTGCAGGATACTTTTTACCCAGGTACTGATGTACTGTTTAGCTATCAGCTGAGTCCAAATCAGGGACCTTTCGGGTGCTTCGAGGGGGCTTTGAATTTAGCTGAGACGCTCCAGGTCGAGGAGCGGAGATGAAAAATCTTTAAAGAAAGGAGGCAAAAACAAAAAATGAAAAGCATCTTTTTAGTAGCGGTGGTTGTCTGTGCCCTGGCAATTGCCGGGATAGGGGGCACCTTTGCCACCTGGAGCGACAGTGAGACCAGCATGGGCAATAAGATTGTCACCGGCAGTGTCGACCTGAAGGTCAACGGCGAGGATGACGTGGGGCCCAGCCCGGATAACCCCAAGTGGGGCAATGGTGTGCCGACGAAGGTTAGCATCGACTGCATGATACCCTGCCAGTGGTACGGTCCGTTTGAGGTTGACCTGTGGAACGCCGGCGTTTGTGAGTATGACTCAAAGTGTTATGTCCATTTCAAGGATGCCTGCTGTGGCAACGCCCCACCCAAGGAGGGTTCAGGCTATGAGGCTCCTGGTGGCGAAGGAATGAAGCCGGAGCCGGAGCTGGTAGCCGAGTACGGCGGCAAGGTTGACTGCCTGTATGTACCCGGCATCGGGGTGACCGGTGATAACTGCAGCATGCTGTCACACGTTGAGGTCATAGTATGTGATGCAGACGGAAACGTGTTGGTCGGGCCGTCAAAGCTGGTCGACATCCTGTGCGACGAGATTTACATCTGCGACCTGACGCCGTGCCAGCAGGAGACCATCTACATGTACTTCCACCTGATTCAGGAGTCCGAGGAGGACTATGGTTATGACTTCTTTGCCGACCCGGGTGACGCCGGGTTTGATGAGCTGCGCTGGAAGAAGTTCAACGACTGGCCTTCCTGGGCGATGATGAGGGACCAGGTCGTGTTCAGCGTGGAGTTTGACCTGCTCCTGGACGTTCCCGCTGACGAGCTACCTTGTCTACCTGGTGAGTAGTCCGGTTAGTCCAAGCTTAAAGTTTTAAAGCCTTGAAGCTCCTTTCAAGGGTTGTCAGGCGGGCTGGGGGATGCGCCTTTAATAAGGTTATCCCCCGGTTCGCCCGGCAGATTTTAGTTGGATAAAGGGGCGGGTAATAGAGAAACAGAATGAAAACAATCTTGGTTAATATACTAGCCCTGGTGCTGGTACTGGCGGTGGGCTTACCGATGATAGGCAGCACCATGGCTACCTGGGCTGACTCCGAGACGATGATGGACAACTATATCAAAACGGGCAGCCTGGACCTGCTGGTAGCCCAGTGCGATGAGGAATGGCAAAACCCCGGGGCGTTCAACGATGACCTGCCCTGGGGCGTCGGGCTTGACCCCTGTTTCTATATCCCGGAGGTTGAGCTGGATGAGACCTACCCCTGCTACATCGTTCTGTGGAACGCCGGCTTTATAGACGGGGTGTCTTACCTGCACCTTAAGGGCATTCCCGACGGCAACCCGCTTGCCGCCACCACCGCCCTGCGAATCTGGTACGACTATGACGCCGACCCGGATACCCCCGTGGAACTGGTGGCAACTGATACCCTCGCCAACCTGAACTGCCGGTCGGTTGAGCTGGGGCTGCTCGAAACCGAGCAGCAGTCCCAGCTGCTGCTCGAGCTAATCACCGCCCCCACTCCCCCCAGCGGAGAACTGAGCTTTAACATATCCTTCCAGCTTATCCAGCGTGATTTGCTGGGGCCGCGCTACGCCTGGGCGGACACCGAATGCAGCCAGAACGCCCTCAATATGCTTATCGAGTTGGGCGGCACACCCGCCTTCTGGAGCAGTCCGGCGGCGGTGGAGCAGTACGGTAAATCGGATATAGTAGCCTGGTTTAAGAAAATAGTTGCCGCTTCCGCCTGGTTAGAAGCAGGCCTTGCCACCGGCGATAATGACGATGTATATAGCGGTATGGTGGGCATCTTAAAGAAAAACAGCACCGCCGGCTATAATGGCACGGTCAAACAGTTCCGCGCCCAGTATCTGGCAACCCTCCTCAATACCATGACCGACCCGCCGAGGCTGCAGCTGGGCACCATCCATGATATCAGCACCGTCCCTGATGCCAAGGAATATTTCGGTTATGAAAGTGCATCGCTGGCTCAGATAATCGCTACTATAGAGAGCAATGCCGAAGGAGGTATCTTCACCGAGCCGCCCACCAGAGACCAGATGGGAATAATGAAGAGCGTATGTGATAGATTGAATAGCCCTTAACCCAGGACAGCTTGCTTATAACAACCAGGGTAGGCAGCTACCGCTGGTTTTTTAGTGCTAAACGCTAAGAGGGAAATCAAAAGGACAATATGAAGAAATTTGCTAAGCTGCTCAGCTATATTATTCTGGCGCTGATTATTGCCTTTTTCACCGTCGTATTGCTCATGCCGACGGTCTTTTTGGGCAGCCTGGCTATTGTCCGCAGCAGCAGTATGGAGCCGGCAATGCCGGCCGGGGCTTTAGCCCTGCTGGTTCCGGTTGACCCCCAGAAGGTTAAGATTGGCGATATAATTGCCTTTGACCCGACCTGGGACCCCGATGTTACCGTCAGCCACCGGGTAATCGATATACGCCGTGACGGGCAGCTCCTCTTTGACACCAAGGGCGACGCCACCGAGGAGTCCGACCCCTATTATGTGCCCGCCGAGCGTGTGCACGGCAGGGTGGTTTTTAGTGTCCCCTACCTGGGGTTTGCTGCCAATGATGTGTCCGGTTATGTCCGCAGCTGGTGGGGGTTGCTCGTCTTTGTGGCAGTACCGGCGGTACTGCTTATCGGTATTACTTTCCGGGATGTCAGCCGCTCCACCAACCGGCGCTACAAACGCACGCAGCTCATTCTCAAGCGCCGCCAGCGGCGGGCTGGTTAATCTCCCGTATTGACAAAATGGACAACTAGCATTATTATTGTCCGCAAAAGTACAAATTGTGACCTTAAAGGTAAATCACAGGGTTTGCCTGCTGAAAGTCTGAAATATGTGGTGCTGAAAGTCTAAAATATGTGGTTTGGTATCAAATCTGTTCAACGAGCTTTTATTAACTCCCCGCGGCTCAAGCTAATTTTAGTCGTTTTGACCCTGGTTTTGCTCCTCGCCTCCGGCTATGGGGCGTGGACAGCCTACTCCATGCCTCTGGAGTGGGAGGAACGGGTTACACTGGTCAACTACCAGCAGCAGGGGGAGTTTGACTACCAGGTCTATATTGAGCCCGGGCAACTTTTCAGCCCGCCCCCCGCTGAAATCCCCACAGACATAGACGGAGAAGAGGAGGAGCATCAATACTTTAACACCCTTATTGATAACATGGAGGTTGGTTTTAACTACGTCTTTACCCCTGATTATCCCACTACGCTCAATTCTGTGGATGTTTACATTGTTGCCATCATCCACGGTCCCAGCGGGTGGCAGAAAGAGGTTCCGCTAAAAAGCACTTCCGCCCAGGATAACCATATAACCATCAGCTTCCCGCTGGAGCTGGAGGATTTTGATGAAGTCATCGACGATGTTGAGGAAGAGCTGGAAATCCGCCGCTACACCGAAGAAAATATCTATAGCCTGGTTATAGAAGCCAGGGTGGACATCAGCGCTTATACCGGGGAAGACTGGCTGGATGACACCTTTGTTCAGGAGATGGAAATAGGCGTTGGGCGGGATGTTCTGACCTTGGATGATGAGCTGAATCTGGACCAGAGGCGGTACTACTGGGGGCGCTTCGGCGGATTTAGCTACAAGCATTCGGGTAGTTTCAGCTACACCATCTGGCTCGACGAGGATAAAACCGCCCTTTATGGCCCAGGTGTAACCGAGCTCCAGCCGGAGCCCTATTTGCCGCCCCTGATTATCCAGCGACCATCGGAGGCGGTCTATTTCCTCAGGCTTATTGATGTTATCAAGTCCAGCTTTTCTTATAGCTTTAGCTGCGACCAGCCGGTGACCAACCTGGTCGAAGAGGTCGAGGTTACCGCGGTCCTGGAATACCCCGATATGTGGCAGAAGGTATTTACCCTGGTGCCCGAGACCGAGAAATCGGGCAATTTCACCCTGGAATTCCCGCTGGACGTAATCTACTTCGGCAGGTTAACCGAAGTCATTCGTGAAGAGCTGGGCATAGGCGCGCCAACCCACGACCTGATTATTAACGCTGAGGTGCATACCAGCGCTGAAACTCCGTTTGGCCCTATAGACGAGGTCTTCACCCAGACCCTTAAAGGGGCGATGGGAACGGCCACCATTACCTGGGATGAGGAGATGGAAAAGTCGGAACCGGGCGCTATTGAGAGTACCGTAACTGTCACCGACCCCGATGTGCCCAAATACCGGCTGTGGTCACGGGTGCTATTGGGGGTGTTACTGTTTGTTTTCCTGTTTGTGGCATGGCACGCTGTCTGGGCTAAGCCGGTAATGTCCAAGATTGAGGAGGAAGCCTTGAAAGCTAAGAAGAGGCACAAGAATGTGATTGTGGATATAGCCAAGCTGCCGCCGGCACGGCGTGAACAGGAGGTTATACCTGTTGGGTCGCTGGAGGAGTTAATCAAAATCGCCGATAGCCTCCTCAAGCCGGCGTTGCATCAGGCTAGTGCTGATAAGCATACTTACTGTGTTATTGATGGCTTAACGAGGTATGAGTATAAAAGCGAGCTCTGGCAACCTGCCAAGGAGGAGCTGACTGAAGGTGAGAGTTCCCAGAAATGAGCAGGGTATTAAGTCCCCAGAGGCTGGCTCTGCTCAAGCTAAAATCGGTCGCTGGTCAGTCCCAACCCGGGCGGGAGCAAGGCAAACAGCTAGAAAAAAGCCCGATGACCTGCTGACCATTGCCGAAGCGGCCGAGCTTCTCAATGTTCACGTAAATACAGTTAGACGCTGGAGTAATAAGGGGGTACTAAAAACATACCGGCTGGGGTCTAGGGGTGACCGCCGATTAAAGCGGGGGGACATTAACAAACTGCTGCGGAAGGGTAAGCCTGCCAGGGCGGGCAGATAAGCGGCTAGCAATAGTTATCGGCTGCCGTTGACAATGGCGGGGTACAATATGTAAAATGTAAGTGTGAGCACCGGAAAAGTCCCTGTAATCTCATTCCTAGAGGAAGTGATGCGCCGGCGCAAGCGCTTACCCAGCAAGCTGGCTTCTGATTTAGGTGTAAGCCATGCCACCGTAAGCCGCTGGCTTTCCGGCGCGGATATTCCCAGTACCAAGTCCTGCCGCAAGCTGGCTGAATATAGTGGTATTCCTCTGGAAAAAGTCCTCTCAATTGTTGGTCACCTGCCCGGAGTGGCTGAGGCAACACCTGCGGAGTGGCCCGAGTTTCGCGAGTATGCTCGGCGGATGTACCCCGATGAGCTTGATGATGACTTGATTACCATGATTGAGGACCTAATTGAGCGGCGAAGGCAAAAAAGGTACAACAGTAGCAGAAATCCCTGACTGGGAGGCTGAGCTCTGGGCTTATGTGAGCAACGGCGACGGTATGAGGTGCCCGCTGCGCGACCACCGTCGAATTGCGCAGAGGAGTGGGTGGTGCCCCGATGAATACAGAGAGCGCCTGAACCAGTTACTCGATGAAAAGCGATTCGATTTCCGCAGCTACGATTTTATCAAAAGTGAGGGTGATAGACCCTGCCGGCTGTGCCATCTGGTGGAAAAACTAGCCGAAACCCACCTTGAAATAGGTAGAGTCCGCCGCCCGCCGGTATCGACTAAGCTGGTTATGCTCTTTGACCCTCAGAATCCCGTGGAAATCCGCCAGCTTAAACTAAAAGCCTATCACGGTGCCATCTGGTCTCAGAAGGACGGCTGGATAATACAGGTCAAGGACAGTGACGCCGCTACCACCATGAGATTCACCATCTTCCACGAGGCTTTTCACATCTTAGCCCACTGCCGCACCAGCCCTGTTTTCAGGAAAAGGGGAAGTATAGTGGGTTCCTTCAACGAGTTGATGGCTGACTACTTCGCCCTCTGTACGCTGATGCCTAAAGAGTGGGTGGCAGTAAAGTGGGCGGAGGTTCAGGATTTAGGCCGGATGTCCGAGATTTTCGTCGTGCCAAAGTCAGCCATGTGCATCAGGCTCAGGCAGATGGGCTTGCTTTAGCGATTTAAGCAACCTGCCGGTTAGTGCCCTCATGTCTTCAAGGATATTGAGAAGGGCTGTTTCCTATTTGCGGCTTTTTAAAAGTTTGCCGATTGTCTTCTTAATGTCTTTCAAACTAAATGGCTTGGTTATATATCCGTCGGCACCCATCTGTTTGGCAAGCTTCTTATCGAGTTCGTTGCCGAGGCCGGTAAGCATGACCACGGGGATTTCCTTGGTAACAGGGTCTGTTTTAATTGTGCGTAAAGCGGCATAGCCACTCATCTTTGGCATCAGGATATCCATCAGGATAATGTCGGGTTTGCGTTTCTGTGCCGCCTCTACTCCTGCCTTGCCGTCGGCTGCCTCCAGCACAATATACATGTCGCCCAGAAGCCTTCTTACCAGCGACCTGATAGGCTGCTCATCGTCAACGATAAGTACTATCATTTTTGCCTGTGACCTTGAAACCTTTTATTGTTTTAGCTGGATTATAACAGATAAACATTGGTAGTGGAATAGCCATGATTTTAGGTTGGGAGCTATATCCGCAAACCGCCGGTCGTCAGTTCGATTTTTGCCGCTGGCTGTCTTTGTCTTCGTAGACCCTTATCCTGCGGAGCTTGAATATCAGGAAGACCTCTTTGCCCACCGCCAGGCTCATGTCCTCGAAGATATGGTGGGGCATGCCCGCCAGCAGGTTGAGTTTTCCTGCTTTCAGCCCGATTCTGACCGTTTCGTCGGTGGGTTTGATGCTGGTGATGAGCGCCTTAAAGCGGTTTACCTCGGGCCCCGGGGGGTGGGTTTCCGAGATGTGGATATCGGTGGGCAGGAGGGCAATGCGGTGAACCGACTCTCCATCGTGGGGGACAATGATGGGCAGGCCGCCGCAGCCGACCTCCATTACCCCTTTCCCTAAGCTGCGGCAGTAGTCGCAGTCCAGGATATTGGGCGCCCCGATGAAATCGGAGACCTTTTCGTTTTGGGGGTAGAAAAAGACCCTTTCCGGCTTGTCCACCTGCTCCAGGCAGCCGTTCTGGAGTACGGCTATCCGGTCTGCCATCTCCTCGGCTTCCTGCAAGTCGTGGGTGACGTAGGCGGTGGTGATGCCCAGCCTCTGCTGGAGCTGTTTTAGCTCGGTGCGGAGGTACTTGGCGGTGGGCACGTCCAGGCTGGATAGGGGTTCGTCAAGGAGCAGCACCTTGGGCGACGGCGCCAAAGCCCTGGCTAAAGCCACCCGCTGCTTTTCCCCGCCGCTTAAGTGCTTGGGATAGCGCGACGCCAGGTGCTCTATCTTCATCATCTGGAGAAGCTGTTTTACCCTGGTTTCCGTATGGCGGGGAGATTGTTGCCGGGCGCTTAAGCCGTAGGCGATATTGGCGGCGACATCGAGGTGGGGAAAGAGTACTAAATCCTGAAAGAGATAGCCCACCTCCCGTCTGTTTGCCGGCAGCTTATCCACCGCTACCCCGTCAAAAAGCACCGAGCCCCGGTAATCGGTCAGCCCGGCGATAATGTGGGCTATGGTTGTCTTGCCGGCGCCGTTGGGCCCCAGCAGGACTATTAATTCTTTGTCCCTTATCTTGAGGTTGACATCGCGGCAGATGTACTGGCATATATTTCTTAATTCTATCGAGGGCATATCAGCTCCATTTGGTAGTCACCCTGGCTTCCAAATACTGGAAGAACCTTTCAAATATCAGGCACATCACGGCTAATACTATCAGGCAGACGATGATGATATCGATGCGGATGAGGCTTTGTGCTCTCATCATCAGGGCGCCGATGCCGGTGGGTATGGCTACCATCTCGGCGGCGATGATTACCCGCCATGCCATGCCGGCTTCCAGCCTCAAACCGGTGAAGATGTTGGGCAGGGCTAAAGGCATAACCACGGTGGCTAAAATCCTGGCGTCCGATGCTCCCAGCGTCCTGGCTACCCGGATATAGTCTTTATCCACGTTTCTGATGCCGGTGACGGTGTTGTATAGGACGGGGAAGAAGGAGCAGATAAAGATTATGGTGATGGGCAGCATCTCGTTGATTCCTATCCAGAGCATGAGCAGGGGCAGCCAGCCCAGGGCGGGGATGGGGTAAAACAGGCTGATGATGGGGTGCAGGGACTTATTGACATTTTCCACCCAGCCCATCACCGTGCCCACGGCGATGCCGGCGATGGAGCCGGCGCAGAAGCCGATTAACACCCTTATCAGGCTGGCCAGGAAATTATCCCCCAGCACCCCGCTGGCGGCGAGGCGGTAGAATTCCACGACCACTGCCGAGAAGGGGGGAAAAGATAGCTCGCCGGGGACTAAATTCAACCTGGCTACCAGCTCCCAGACCGCCAGGAAGATGGCTACTGGCAGCAGACCCCACCCGGGCCTGATTCTTTTGAGCACTACTGCGCCTCCAGAAAGCTTAAGTCCAGAATATCGGCGGCGCTGAAGTTGCTACTGATGTAGCCGAGCCCGGCGATGTAGTCTATGGTTTCCTGTATTATCTGCGGATTGATTTCGGTGGTAAATTCCAGCCTTTCCATAGACCGCTGCATCACCTGTGGTGTGATTTCCAGCTGGGCGGTAACCCCGGCGGCATCAGTATCAGAGCTGGCGGCCTGCATCTGCCCGGCTACAATCCCGGCGGCTTCTTCGGGGTGTTCGTTTATCCAGTCCGTAGCCCTTTGTGATACCGCTACCAGCTTCCGGACGACCTCGGGGTGGTTGTCTATCAACTCCTGTTTAACTATCAGCACGCTGCCCTGCATATCGTGCCAGACATCCTGGCTGGTGAGCAGCATGGTAAAGCCCAGTTCTTCAGCCATGGTCGCCCACTGCTCGGGGAGAAAGGCGGCGTCTAGCTGACCCGTCTTGATGGCTAGAACCAGGTTGGGCGGGCTCATCCGCTGGGTATTGCTTAGTATCCTGTCCCCGTCAAGGTTATAGCTGTCTATCATCCGGTGCATGAGCACGTCAACGGCGCCGCCTTCCCGGACGCAGCCGAGGCGGATGCCGGGATTTTCTAAATCATTGACCGTTTGTATCTTATTGGGGTCAACCACCAGACCGTAGCCGTACTTGTGCGTCCCGGCGACTACTTTTATGGGGATACTGCCGTTGGCGTAGACGTTTATCGCCGGCACCAGGCAGATATAGGCAACCTCGATTGTTGGGCTGGAGGGAGAACAGGCGAGATTAAAAGATTGTTCCCGTGCCAGAGCCGAAGCCAGCGCCATGCCGGTTACATAGCTTTCGTAGGCGGTTAGTTTTAATCCTTCTTCTTCAAACCAGCCCTTTTCCTGGCTGATATAGGCGCAGGCGGCGTGGTCCATGAATTCCACCGCCATGCCGATAGATTCTTCTTCCGGGGCGGGACAGCCGGCGATGGTAGGGAGTAATAACAAACCTGCTAATAGTAGAACCAGCAGCCTTTTCATAGGTCCCCTTTCTGGGCTGGCGGCTATATTGCGCCAGATATAGCGTTGGCTAAAAAAATTAGTCCACCCGGGTTAGAAAGCGCTGGAATTTTGACCTTAATTTCTTGTATTGCGCCACCGCCCTGCGGCCCTCGTCGGTCAGGCGGGCGTAGCCTCCACCGGGCCCGCCGGTGACCTTTTCCACCAGCGGCGACGGCGCCAGGCGGTTAGCCGCCTCTACCCAGAGCCAGGCGTTGCGGTAGCCGAGCTTCATCGAGCGGGCGGCGGCGGCGATTGAGCCGAGCTTATCGATGCGCTCCAGCAGCATCTCCCTGCCGCCTCCCATGTACAGTTCGCCATCCTTTTCCAGCCATACCCGTCCCCTTACCGAGTAGCCCGGATGGGGGTGGCGGGAGAGGTGGGGCGGTTTTTTGACGGTGAATTTGGGTATTTCAGCCATTTTTAGCCTGCTTGAAACGGTCAGTGTTATATTACAGGCGATATAGCCCTTTTGTCAAATAAGTCGTTTTGCGTCCCACCCTCCCGCCCTACAGAAGTGATACTTCTATAATTTTCTTTTTTTGGGGGGGGAAGCAAGGTTCAGAAGCGCATATGGGGACCCCGAAAA
>Ga0315551_10001128_pt1 | contig 20569 bp, 17 predicted proteins | sample SalMarSW160290MG_FD_203678 | JGI IMG/M metagenome (GOLD analysis project Ga0315551, IMG submission 203678) | Salt marsh sediment microbial communities from the Plum Island Ecosystem LTER, Massachusetts, United States - Salt Marsh Sediment SW1602-90 ...
TAATTCAGAAGCAAGTCAGACCTGGAAAAACAGTTTTTATTGATTTTTCTGTTGTTAATCATGTTGAGAATCCTGTTGAGAATTTAGTAATAAAATTATCAAATAGTGGTGGATTTACTATTGAAAAGGCCTCATGTGAAGATTTAAATGGTCGTTCATTTTTATATAAAAAAGAAATCGGACATGTTCTAGATAATAATGAAGGATGCTATTATAATGAATTAGAGTCTTTAGATGCAAAAGATATTAGTTTTCTATTAAGAGCTCCATCAAAAGAAGAACTAGGATTTGTTGATCCATTTGAAGCAGAAATATCAATAAGTGTAGAGTATGAATACCAAGGTGAGACTATTGTTATATTTCCTGTGTTAGATTATAAAGAAACAACAGAAAGGCATATGGAGATGGGTCAAAGTTATGGACCAATACATGTTGATATAAAACCTGGATTTTTGTTAAAATATGAAGAAGATGGAAGAACTGTAACAGAAAGGGATTGGGCAACAAAAGATATTCCTTTTGATATAGAAGTTTCTGTTGATAATGTTGGCTCTTTAGGGTCTGGATTTGAATTTCCAAATATAGATTTGGATCAGTTTAGAATCGAAATGAAAAATTTAGAAGTTGATTCAACTACAGAAGATTCTTGTGAATTTACTGTAAGTGGAAATATTTTATCACAAAAAGAAACAATTAGTGTTCCAACAGAATTGCCTTTAGTATGTACTATAAATCCAATTGATGACCCAGGAACATTAACTGCAACATATGACTATATTTATAAATTTATCAAAAAAGAGACTATTACTATAAGTGAAAAAACATTTTAAATGTCTTTTTCAATAATATTATATTAGGTGTGATGATGAAACAAATATTACCAATATTATTTCTTATAGGTATTGTAGCATTATCTGGATGTATTGGTGATAGTGGAGCGACTAGTAGTACAAATGGTATTATAATACAGAGTTTTACAGCAGATCCTGATCAAGTAGAAGGTAATGAAGTTGTATATTTCACTGCAGATATTAAAAATGTTGGCGGGGCAAAAGCAACTGGTGTTACAGGAGATTTAATTGGTTTACCATGGTCAACAGATCAAACTGCTGGAGAGGAATGTGGAACAATATATCCTCCAGAACCAAATATAGAAGGTGAAGCATGTACATTCGAATGGACAGGAACTGCACCACCATCTCAAACAACAATAACATATCCTGTTGATGTAAAAATAAATTATCATTATGCAACTAATTATGAAGCTTTAATAAGAGTTGCTTCAAGAGATTGGATAAAAGGACTTCCAAAAGATCAACAAGACTCAGAAAAAGGAAAATTAGGATTAAGTGAAAGTAGTGCACAGGTTGGTCCTATTCATGCAACAATAGTATTAAGATCACCTGAAGTGTATAGTGGCCAAGACACAAGAGCTGTTTTAGATATTCAAAATGTTGGGAGTGGAAGACCTAAAGATGATTTTATAACTGTTACTGTTGACCAGGCACAAGGTGTAAAATGCAGTAGTACTGGGCCTATAAAACTATCTCAAGGAAAAAGTAAACAAATAAGATGTACTTTACCTACAAGCGGAATCACAGATTGGCAAAATATAAGAATTGATGTTGATTTATCATATGAATATTGGGTAAAAACATCAACAGAAGTAACTGTTCTTTCAAGTCCTATTGTTTAAATGGGTCTATCCAGAATTGAACTGGAGTTTCTACCGTTCCCAAGATTTGTGAGGGTAGTGTCCTACCATTAGACTATAAACCCTTAAAAATTACTTAGTGTTTTTTGAGTTTCCAATTTTATACTGTCTTGTTTTTGTTCAAATTCTTTAAATTTTTCTTGCTCAAAAACAGGATATCCATAAACTCCATCATATCCAGGAATTACTTTAATCTTTTCTTGTCTGTTCAAAATTATAAATTCAGCTAATTTTTCATTAGTTTCTTTTTCTAAATCTTCTTTAGGAACATTTAAAAGAATATTAAATTCATTTCCAAACTTATCTATTAATTTCATATATTCATTCCAAACTGTTTTTGAATATAATGTCTCAACTTTGAATATAGTTTTTATTAGTTCTGTTAATGGAATCAATTTTTTAAAAGGAATTGCATCTTTTGGTATATAATCAGCAGGACGATCTGCTAATTTTTCAACTCTTTCCTCAACACCAACAGTAAGTTTTCTCTTGCAAACTGGACAAATATCATTTAGTTTCAATGCTTGTTCTGGCGATAACATTATTTTACAATTTCTGTGACCAGTCCAATGATACTTCCCATATCCAGGATCAACTTCAACTGTAAAAAGAAATCTTTTTTTGTCTTTATTTTTTATTGCATCAAATATTTCTGAATATGTGATTTTTTTTAGATCAAAAACATTACATTCTCTTCCTAATCTCCATGGCCAATGACTATGTGCATCAGAATTACTCATTAAAGTAAATTTATCTAAAGAAGAAAATCTCCAGTTCATTGCAGGGTCACTTGACAATCCTGTTTCTAATCCATAAATATATTTTATTTGATCTTTGTAACAATCTTCAACTTTATCAAATCCCGACTTTGATCCTAATACACCAAACCAAGGAGTCCAAGCATGAGCAGGAATGATTAAAATATCTTTAGATATATTCATTAAAATCTCAACTAATTGATCACCACTTATATCTTTTAATGTCAATCTTCCATCTATCCCTAATTGTGCTCCTTTTTTTTCTAATACATCAACTATCTGATCTATTGTTTCGAAATTAGGAACATGAATTACATGATGAACTTTTCTGGTTTTATTATCTTGTTCATAAATAGTTGAAACTTCAGTCGTGAGCATAAACTTCATTCCATTATAAGAATAAATTCCAGTATTTTCTATTGGCTCTAATTTTTCCTTTAAATCTTTTAACCAATCAGGGTGTGTAAAATCACCAGTTCCTATAAGATTTAATCCTTTTATTTTTCCGTATTTTGCTAAATTTTCTAAATCTGTTTGTGGACTTGTTGCTCTAGCATATTTGCCATGAATATGAAAATCTGCGAATACTTTCAAAAAAACACCTAGTATAAATTAAAAAACAAATTTAATAAGAATTAAACATCTCTTATTCCTTCTGAAGTTACTTTGAATATTGTTTCTCCTGCTGGCAAGTCTGGTGAATCCATCATTTTTGCTATTCTTTTTTCGTCTTTTGACTTTCTTAGATATATTCTGTAAGTTGCTTGATGTGCTAGAACATGTCCACCAATTGGTCTTGTTGGGTCTCCAAATAAAACTGCTGGATTTGATAAAACTTGATTTGTCACAAATATTGCTATATTATAAGTATCAGCTAATCTTTGTAAATTGTGTAAAAGTTTATTTAGTTTTTGTTGTCTTGGAGCTAATTGTCCTCGTCCAGTATAATCAGATCTAAAGTGAGAGGTTAAAGAATCTATTATAAGAATTTTTATATTTTTTTCTTCAATGATTTCATTTGATTTTTCTACCAAAAACATTTCATGATCAGAATTATATGCTCTTGCAACAAAAATTTTCTTTAATATTTTTTCAGTATCTAGTTTTAATGCGCTTGCCATTTGTAATATACGGCCTGGCCTAAATGTTGCTTCAGTGTCTATAAATAAACAATTACCATCTAATCCTCCTTGGTCTTTTGGTAACTGAACATTAATAGCCAATTGAAATCCTAATTGACTTTTACCAGAACCAAACTGACCATAACATTCTGATATTGCTTGGGTTTCTATTCCACCGCCTAATAATCCATCTAATGATTTACTGCCTGTTGTTAATTTTTCCATTGTTTGTCTTTGTTTCCATACTTTATTTGCTGGTTGAAATCCTATGTCGAGTTTCTCTCTAACTTTGTTTATTATTTTTGCTGCTGTTGGTTCTCCTATTTCTAATATATTAGCCAATTCACTTGCAGATGCTACTGCCAGAGACATTGGATCTGTGAATCCTGCTTCTTCTAATTTTTCAGCAATTTTTGATCCAACACCAGGTATTTCTTTAAAATCTATCTTTTTTTGTTTCATATTATCTACCTAAATGATGATATTTTATCTATAAGTTCTTTACTTTCCTGTTCAATATCAAAATTTTTTATATCTCTTACTATAAACTCTAGACTATCAAAGATTTTATTTTTTCTTACCACACCAGTAAGTAAAATATCATTACCTAAAACATTTTCTCTAATCAAATCTATAGATTCATCTTGCTTCATATTTGCTAAAGTGTTCGGACTTAAATTAGAAAGTTTTTCAGCTGCATCTCTAAAAAATACAGCCCTAATTGTTGAAGTTCCATCATCTATTATAGTTGATATTATCAGATTATTTGTTGGTTCTACATAACCATGTTCTTTACATTTGTATCCTTTATCATCTTGTTCTAATTTTGAACTACATTTTGGACAAGTTTTGAATAAAGGATTTACATTAAATACATTTACAATATTTCCTTTTATTTCATAACTTCCTTCTACTAATCCTTTTAATTTTTTTCTTTCAAATTCTGGTCTTGTAGTTTTATATGGTATAGAATCGTCTTTGACTTTTTCTATTCTAGAATATTTTTGCAATCTTAATTCTATTCCACCAAAAATATTTTCTTTAGCATAAGCATTTTTAATTTCTATTACATCATTTTTCTCAACTGTTTTTTCATCAATCAGATCTATTTGTTTATCCCATAATGGTATTCTTGCCTCGCCTGTTCCATCAGTAACAATTAGACTTGCAACTCTGCCTTGTTTTCCATCTTTTCTTTTGAATTCTCTTGTTTCAGTTATTCCTATAATTCTTACTTTTGTCTCAATGTTTTTCATATCTGGTTTTATGTCTTTTAGTTTCAGTTCTCGTTTACTTTCTCTTATAATACTAACTCCTAAATCTCTTGCAACTAAATGTGCTGCTCCTTCTGATGAAACTAGACCAGAGAGTTCTTCTTGTTTCTTTTTTATTTTAGACAATAACTCTTCTCTAGATTTTTTTGATTTTTGTTCTAAATCTGATATAATCTCTTCTAAAGATAACATAAATATCAACTCTAAACTCTTTCTTTTCTTTTTGCCATTCGTATATCTGATTCCATTATTGTTTTTCTTCCTGAATGTTCTGCTAAAGCAACTGCTTCTGCTGATAAACTATAGGCATATTCAAAAAGAACTGATGCGAATTCTTTTACTCCATTTTCAGAAACTCTTTTTGCTCCGCATCTTTTTAATAATCTTTCTAAAGGAGCTAATGGTAATTCTCTTTTTTCACGTTTTTTTCTTTGGAGCAATTTTACACCTCTATACTTTAAACAACATGAAAAATATTTATAATTATTTATACACTAGAAATTTACTTTATATAATTTTATCTCAGAATTTTGATAAACTAATTCGAAATGATCTAATCCTTCTCCTCCATAAAAGAATGTCCTAACAAATATACTATCTTTTATTTCTGGAGCAAAATAAATCAGAGATTTGAATGATGGATCTATCCATACTAGTCCGTCTAGTTTTTCCAAAGAACTAACATCATAACTTGTGAGATCTCCATCTTGTTTTTGGTTATTCAAAAAGAATGTTATATGATTTATTATATAGTTATTATTATATACAGGAATTAATTTGTCTTCTTTTTGTATTATCGCAATTTGGAAATTTCCATAATTATATAAGTAAATATTATTTCCCTCATTGTCTTGTTGAATATCAGATAAAGTAAATATCCATGGACACCATATGAAAACTCCCTTACCATCATTTGCGTATTCGCCACATGACATATATCCGGCTTCTGTTTTTGGGGTTGGTGCACAACATACACCAGGATTTACTAAAAAGGCATTAGTAGTTTTTATAGGAGCTCTGTACCCGCCAAAATAATTCATCCATGTAAATTTACCAATTAAATCAGAGCTTGCTATAAAGTACATTTCTGATATTGGTTCGCATGCTTCTTCTGGAACTATATCTCCAAATTTTTGTTTAAGTTGTTGACATTGCTCTGGTGTTAACTGAATATATTTTTCTAATATATCAATTGCCTCTTGCTCATCACTAGTAGACATAATCCTTCCCATATTCTGAATTCTCGTGTTATGTGGATATGGAAAACAACCTGCAGATGAACAATGCGCACCATCTGCATGAACTTTTAATCCAGTATAGCCAGCTATTATATGCCCAGGGTCCCACCAAGTTGCAACTAACGAATTTTTATCAGCATTATCATTTAACCAATCTAACATTCCAATCCAATTATCATTAACTGCCATTCCTGCTGCATATTTTGAATAAAGCATTGCGTCTGAAATAAACATAATTAAAACCAATATTACAAACCCTATGAAAGTTGATTTGAGAACTATTTCTCTATCTGAAAAAAATTTCATTATATTTCCAATAACATATCCTGCTGATACTGCAACTGCACAAGAAAATAAAAGTGAGAATCTAACACCATTTAATATCAAATAAAAAGTTGCGAATGCCCATAAAAATAAGAATATTTCTTCTGACTTTATTTCAACTTTTCTAAATATTTTGAAAATTACTAAAATTGGTAAAATTATTAATGTCAAAGCTAAAGGTACAGTTCCAACTCTTGATGCTACTTGTGTAAATCCTGCTTTTGAAAATATATTTATTGGCTGTAATTCAGCAACAGAAACATTCACTATTTGTTTTGCTCCTATAAAACCTAAACCAGTAGAAAAGAAATTAATCATATTTCCAAAACCTAATATAGTTCCAAGAACATTCAATGCGACCAGAATTATTGCCACTATTTTTACAGATTCTATAAATTTCTTTTCTTTGAAAAGATTGGAAATATTAATTTTGATTGACTTCTGTGATATAATCTGTTCAACAAACCTAAATAATATTAGAGCTGGTATAAACGCAGAAAATAATAATGAAACATACCATGCACCTGGCCATGTAAATATAAATGCGAGATTAATTAAAATAGCAAAAATTGTGAAAGGCAACTTTTTCTTTTTTATAGCTAGGAAAAATGAATAAACACATAAGAAAGAAAAGAATACTACAGTAGCATCAGTATCACAATATCCAGCCATTGACACTGAAATAAGTGTGGGTGTTAAAGTAGAAAATATGGCAGTTGAAATTCCTCCCCATTTATTTGATAATTCTTTCCCCAATAAATATGCAATTATAATTGTGAGACCAATTATAATTAAAGGTGCTATATTTCCAATAATCATTAAAGATGTAGCTGAAAAAATATTAGCGATATAATAAAAAATTATCATAGTATAAGACCAGCCATGATATGGTTGGACAGCTCTTCCTGGCGTAGCAAAACTCTGAGAATCCCATGTTGGTGGTCTTAAGTTATTTTCCATTATTGTTTTTGTATATCTATAATACCACCAAGGATCATAGTCAAGGACCATTTTTGGATTATATGTAGAAAATCTGATGTAAATTGAAATAAAAATAATAAAAGCTAATACAGAAAGTATAACTAATGATTCTAATTTTATTGGTATTTTTTTAATTTTCATGTAAACACAATTTATAATCTTATTGAAAATTAACAATCCTAAGTTAAATTTCTTTTCTAAACTTTAAATAAAATATCCATTTCTTTTTAATAGAGATTCTATTGATTTGAATGTATCCGAAGTGTATTTTTCTGGAATATCAACTTGGTAACATCTTATATTTTTTAATGCATCCAATAGATTTTTTTCAAGTCTTTTCCAGTGTAATGCAATTTCACTTTTTGGGAAAATAAAAGAATACGCAAGCATATAATCATAGAAATTGAATGCTTCTATAATATTTATTGGTATTATTTGTCTGGATATTATTTCTTTATTAGATTTTTTTATTGTAAATCTATTCGTATTTTTTTTAGTCAATAATATAAGTGATTTCAGAGGATAAGATTTTCCTGTTTTACCGCTTTCAAATATATCTTCAACTCTTATATCAACTGGAAGTGAGCCGTATCCTAAAGTAATTTTGAAAAGAAAATCATAAAATTTTACCATAAATCTCTCTTTTGGCGGTAGCTTTTTTCTTATAAACGGACATCCCTTTAGGTTATAATCAAAAAAATGCACAGTTGTTGGATAACTATAAACTTTTCCTTTATTTGAAAGAATTGTAAAATCATCTGATAAGTATATTCCACCTTTATTAACCAAATGCAGTACAGTCGAAGTTTTCCCAACGCCCTTACATGTTGTTATTAAAAATGCATTTTTGCCATCACTCACACCTGAAGAATGTAGCCATGCATATCCTTTTTTATTTGTCTTAAATCTCATTATTGGCTCTATAACATATCTACAAAGAAAACTATCTGCAAAAAAATTACCATTAAAATCTACTATAGTTTTTTTATCTTCAATCCCAGAAATTTGAACTTTCCACTTTACAACTTTATAAGAATCTTTACAATAAAAATAGTTTTTCTTTACAAAATATTTGTGGTTTATTATATGACAATCTTTGTTGTTTGGTTTGAACTCACCAATTCTTACTATTAAATCTGGATTCTTTATTTTGTCAACTTTAAAAAATGAATATTCTCTATCTATATAATTTAAAAATCTTTTATTAGTACTAATTACTTCAAATTTGAAAATATTGTGTATATTAAAATTCAAAATCATATAATCTATTAAATATTTTAATGTACACTTTAATATTTACTTGTTGGAAAAAATGAGATTTTTAGTAACTGGCGGCGCAGGATTTATTGGTTCTCATTTATGTGAAGAACTTGTAAAAAGAGAAAATGAAGTTATAGTTGTAGATAATCTACATACAGGTTCTCTTGATAATTTGAAAGGAATTGAAGACAAAATTGAATTCATAAATAAAAGTTGCGGAGAACTAACATCAAAGGAAATTGGAAAAATAGATGGTATATTTCATATGGGGATTTATTCTTCTTCTCCAATATATGAAGAAAATCCAAGTCTTGTTGGGATGGCTATTAATGATTTTTTAAATATATTAAAAATTGCAAGAGAAACAAATGTAAAAGTGGTGTGGGCTTCTACTTCTTCGATATATAATGGAAATCCAACACCATGGAAAGAAGATATGCTGATATATGTAAAACATTATTATACAGAAACTAGATATTTAATGGAAAGACTTGCCAAACTTCATTATGATTGGTATAAGACAAAAACTATTGGAATGAGATTCTTTTCTGTTTATGGGCCAAAAGAAAAGGCAAAAGGAAAATATGCTAATTTAATCTCTCAATTTCTGTGGTCAATCAGGGCGGACGAAGCTCCAATAATATATGATGATGGTGAACAGGCAAGAGATTTTATATATGTAAAGGATGTTGTAGGGGGTATGTTGTTAGCACTTGAATCTGATATTGAATGTGATGTTTTTAATTTAGGAACAGGAAAATCATATACACTAAATGAAATGGTTGTTATAATAAATGAATTACTTAATAAAAATATAAAATCTGAATACATTGAAAATAAAATAAAAAATTATGTACGAGAAACACTAGCAGATACCTCCAAAGCAAAGACAATGTTAGGATTTGAAGCAACTATTGATTTGAAGACTGGAATAAAAAAGCTAATAAATATTTAATTCCTTTTAATAAATTAGAGATTTAAATAGCAAATAATAATTTCAGTATTATAAATCTCGTATGTGAGGCTATATGATAATAGAAAATATGGGTATATTGGCTGGTGAAAAAAATGGATATAATCCATTTAGTTCTGCCTATCCAAGATGTTTGATGAAAATACCTCTCACAAAATATGATCCTACAGATGACGATAATAAAAAAAGATATGAAAGTACAATTTTAGAACATCAGCTATTTAGAGCAAAATATGCAGGAATAAAAAATGTTTTTATTTTATCTGGAAAAAAAGATGGAAAAATCATTGAAGATTATATTGGAGATCAGTATATGGGATTAAAAATAAATTTCTTATATGACGAAGAAAAAGGAACACAACCTGCAATATATTCTTTATTAGACACAATAGATGAAAATATACTCTTGATGAATGGTGATGTTGTTTCTGATGCAAATTTAAAAAAAATTATAGAATCGCATGTTGAAAATCAAATGGGAGTTTTAACTGTTCCTTTTTTATCACAATTTGGAGTAATAAAAACAGAAGGGAAAAAAATAGTAGGATTTGAAGAAAAAACACAACTACCATATAATATTGATGGTGGTGTTTACACAATAAGCTCAAGTCTTAAAAAATATTTTGAAAAACCGAAAATGGGAAATGCATCTGAATTGGCATTCTATGAAATTAGGAAAAAAAAATTATTAAATGCTTTTTATGTTAAACCATTTATATTTTGGATGGGAATTGAGTCTTTAAGAGATTATAAGATTGTTTCAAAAAATTTTTGTGATAGAATATTAAAGCCATGGGGATATGAAATTATAGAAACTTTGACAAAAGATTATCTTGAAAAAGAACTTTTTATAATGGAGGATGAAAGAACATCTGAACATTATCATGAATCAAAAAGAGAAACAATTAAAGTTAAAGATGGTAGAATAATAATTAAAACTGATTCTGAAGAAAAATATCTTAAAACTAGTGAAAAATTTACATTAGCTCCTGGGTTGAGTCATAGTATACATGCATCAGAAGATAGTTTATTAGAAGAAATCTCAACACCACATCCATTTGATACTATACGAGTAGAGGATAAATATGAAAGATCAGAACATGATAAAAATTTCAGCACCAAGTAGAGTTGATTTATCTGGTCAAGCAGCAGATATGTTTGAAGGATGTACTTTATCTGCAGCTATAGATCTGAGAACAAATGTCAAAATTTCTGATTTCAACAAATTAGAATATGACAAAAATAATGATATAATAAGTTCTATAATAAACAGATTTAATATTAAAAATAAAAAAATAAAAATTGATATAAAAACTCTTGCACCAAGACAATCTGGATTGGGCGGATCTGCATCTTTTTCTGTAAGTACAATATTTGGATTAAATAAAAAATTTAACTGGAATTTAAATCTTTATCAAATAGCAGAGCATGCACAAAGAGCTGAAAGTATAGATCTGAATATGAGAAATGGATATCAAGATTGGTATATTTCTTCCTTTGGTGGGATTTTATTTATGAATTTTCATGGAAAAACAAATAAAGAAGTTGGGAAAGAACCATTTGGAAAAATACAAAATTTAACAGAATATATGAATTTATATCTTGTTGTTGCAGATACAGGAATTAAACATTTGTCTGGAATATCAAATGAAAATTTATATAAAAGATATATGAAAGGTGACATAACAATTAGAAATTTAATTAATAAATTAAATGTTCTTACAAAAAAGGGAAGAGACTGTATTATTTCTAAAGATATAAATGGATTAGCAAATATTATGAATGAAAACCAAAATATATTTAGAGTTTTTGGATGGTCTATACCAGAAAATGAAAAGTTAATAAAAATTGCATTAGATAATGGGGCTTTAGCGGCTAAAATTACTGGCGCTGGTTGTGGGGGGGCTATAGTAGCTTTGTGTAAAGACGAAAAGAATCAGAAAAAAGTTGCAAATGCATTAAAGAAAAAATCAAAATTTGTTCATATTTGCAAAATAGATGAAGGTGTTAGATTTGAAAATTAAACATGCTATATTTGATATAGACGGTGTATTGTGCAAACATGGTAAAAATATAATGCCAGAATCAATAGATGGGATAAATATATTAAATGATAAAGGAGTTAGAGTTATATATGCGTCAGGTAAGCATACTTGGTACATTACAGCTGGTTTATCATTTTCTGGATTGTTAAAAGATAATACAATAGTTATTGGAGAAAATGGAGGGGAAATATTTTATCCACATAATTTTAGAGTTCAACGATATGAAAGGTATCTAAAAGATGTAAAAAAATTGAAAAAAGAATTTTATAAAAGATATTTATGTAATTCAGAATTGGGGCTTTTCTTTAGTCATGAAAATTACTCTGGTAATGTATGGGAAGAACCAAAAAACACAATATTCACAATATTTCCACATGATGTAAAGAAAACTCCTACAAAAATATTAAAAAAACTTTTTGATGAAATAATAAAAGAAAAATCACTAAATTTATATTCTTTATACAATATAGATTCTGCTGAGGTTATTCAAAATGGTTTGAACAAGGCATATGCTTTGAATATATTGAAAAAATCAAAAATAATAGACCCATTATATTCGATTTCTTTTATCGATGGTTTAAATGACAAGGAAGTAGCTGAATGGGTTCATTATCCAATAGCAGTATCAAATGCAAAAAAAGAAATAAAAGAAATTGTTAGAAAAAAAAGAGGTTATATATCAAAAAAGCCATATGGCTATGGAGTTTTAGAGGCAGTAAATTATTTATTTGGTAGATAAAATTGACAAAAATAATAGGAGCAATCTTATGTGGTGGATATGGAACAAGATTTACATTAGACATACCAAAAATGTTAGGAAAAATAAAACCTGAAATTACAATTTTGGAAAAACAAATTTTAGATTTTAAAAATGCTGGCATAAATGAAGTTTATTTATTGACAGGAAATGGACATGATGAAATTTTCAAAAAAATTGGTAATAAATACAAAGGAGTTAAAATATATTATTCAAAAGATGAACCAAAACCACTTGGAACATTAGGATCAATTTATTATTTTGTAACTAAAAATAATATTAATTTTGATGCAGTTCTAAAAAATGGTGATATTGTAACTGATATGAATTTAAAAAAATTTATAGAAGATTCTCAAAAAAGAAATGATATAAAAATGAATATGTTTCTAACTCCATTGAGAACTAGGTATGGCTTAGCTAAATTTGATGGAGAGTATATAATAGAATTTGTGGAAAAGCCAAAACTCAATGAATATATCAATGGTGGAGTTTACTATTTAAAAAAAGATGTTATTGATTTAATTAGAGAGAAAGGGAAAGTTGGTGGAGATATAGAAATAAATTTATTTCCCCTTATAGCAAAAGAAAAAATGATGGGATTCTATAAAGAAGATGATGCTTTTTGGAGATCAGTTGAAACCGTAAAAGATTTAAAAGAAGTACAGAAATTTTTCTAATCTATTTTTTGTTTCTAATTAAATCTAAAATTCCAAAAAATAAACCTATTGCCCAACCAACTGTTCTTGTCAAATATATTCTGTAATATGTTAAAATATCTCTAATATTTTTTGTAAATCTTATCATGTCTGCAAAATATAAAAATAAAAGGAAGATAAATGTCATAAAACTAACAAAAAAAAATATATCATGTATTAAAAATGCTAATAAACTAAAGAAAAGAAATGATAGAAAAGTATATTCCTCTGCCATCATAAATGGTGTTGATATATGATCTCCTTTTATTTTTCTTCTATGTTTGAGAAACAACACTGGTGTGTTCCTTCCATATTTCGTTTGTTGTTTGAAATAATTTTTCCAAGTTGGTCTGTGATAATGATATACAATCGCATCTGAAATGTATCTCATTTTTCCATATTGTGTTAGTCTATATCCCCAATCAGTTTCTTGTGTCACATTTAATCTTTCATCCCATTTAACTTTTTTTGCTATTTTTGTTCTAACACAGAGATTCATATCAGGTGCTCTAGAAATAAACTCTGGAAAGTTTTTAAATCTATATTCTAATTCTGTTCCAATTAATCTTTGTAGTTTATTTACTCCTTTTGGTGTTGAACAATATCCTGCTGTTGCAATTATATCATTTGAGGTAAATCCTGAAATTAATTTTTTCAACCAATTTTTTTTAACAACACAATCAGCATTAGTGAATGTAATAAACTCTGTATTTATTTTTTTGAACGCCCAGTTATATGCAACTGACATATTTCCTTTTTTTTGATAAAGTTCTATTTTTTTACCAAAAATTTTCAATATTTCGTATGTTCCATCTGTAGAAAATGCATCAACACATATAATTTTTTTATTAGGATAATCTAATTTCAATAAAGAATCTATACATTTCTTCATTGTATTAGCTGAATTTTTTACTGTTACCAGAACAGTCACTGATGGAAATTTTTTCATTTTCTCACAAATAAATTCCAAGCAGTTTTAGCATCTCCAATTAATTCAGTAAGGCTTTTTGCATTTCTTATTCTTTTCCATATGTAAGGTCTATTCAAATAAAATCTCTTATATGCCAATCTAACCATTTTATTTAATTCTTTATGATTCATATTTGGAAAATCTACAGTTCCTTCTTGATATGGATCTACAGGCTCAAAATCGCCAGATTTTGTTGCAAACCATTTATTCTTTTTTACTGTTTTATAAAATTCTGTATATGGATGCGGAATAACAATACCAAAAGAGACAAAATCTATATCTAATTTTTTTAATATATCAACAGTCCACTTTACATATTCTTTTGATTCATAAGGAGACGCACCAAATAATATATTGATTTTTGGTTCTATTCCATGTTTTTTCAAAAGAAAAATTGCATTAAGTATTTGCCCAGCTGTCATATCTTTATGTAAATAATCTAATATTTTCTGTTCAAATGATTCTACACCTAAATCAACATATTTACATCCTGCTTCTGACATTGCTGATAAAACCTCTTCATCTTGCAAACAGTCTGCCCTTGCTAAACATCCCCATTCCATATCCAAATCTTTTATTCTTTTACAGATTTCAATTGTTCTTTCTTTACCATTAACGAAATTATCATCTATAATTGCAACTGATTTATATCCTTGTTTTTTAACTAACTTAAATTCTTCTGCAATATTTTTGGGAGAACGTAATCCAACTTTTGGTTTAGACCAGTTATTATATTTTTTATGTTCTATTTCTCTAGCGAAACTGTAAGAACATGGAATACAATAAATACATCTTCCAAAACAATTTCTACTTGTCAACATAACTGTACTTGGCTTTCTTTTTAACTTTGGATTAAAATATCTTTTCGGTTTTTTAATTAAATGTCTTGCAGGAAAAGGAAGTTCATCCAAATTTTCATCTAATGTTCTTGGTAGATTATTAATAATTTTTCCATTATTTTTCCAGCTTAATCCTAAAATTTTACTGAAATCTTTCTTATTTTCTATAGAATTAACTAATTTTTTTGTTGTTATTTCTGTTTCTCCTCTCACTATGAAAATATTATCATCATCTACAAATTTAATAAATCTTTCAGGAAATCCTGTTGGTTCAGGGCCCATAAAAATAATATTAACATCTTTTCTTATTGATCTTATTAATTTAGATACATGATTGTCTGTTTTTTCTGCCAGGAATACTGTATACAAAACATAAGCATCTGAATTGTCTTTTTTTAAGAAATCTTTAAACCAGTTTTCATCTTTTCTTTCAACTGGACAATCTATAAATTTAACAGTGTGTTTTTCTTTCTCTAAAATAGCAGCTGGATATAACATGAATATATTGTGTTGGAAAAAATAACCATAATTACATCCAAAAATTCTTTCTGGTGGCACACCAACTGCTGGCGGAATTAAAAATGTTATTTTCATTTTCATCACAATAATATTTAATAATAAAACTTATAAGATTTGTTTTACTATAGTTAAATTTAGATAAAAATAAATTTAATAATATCAAAGTTGTTTTAATGTCTAAAGAAATTGAATTGGAAATAAAGAAACCTTTTATTATTGTCTTATTATTAATTCTATCTTTGGCTTTTATTTTAGAATTAAGAGTAACTCTTAATTCGCCTATAGTATTTGGTGATGAGGGGTATCATACAAAAATGGCTAAATGGATATATGAAAATAAAGAATATTCAATATGGAGTCCATTCGAAACACCGAATCTTAAAAAAGTTTCATTTTCAAGACCTCCTCTATGGAATATTTTAGAGGCAGGATTTTTCTTAATAGTTGGTTTTAGTGAAGTTTTAGTAAAGGTCTTAACGCCATTTATTGCAACATTTTTGTTGGGATTAACTGTTTTTATTTTGGGTAAAAAAATATTCAATGAAAAAATTGCATTCATAGCATCTATAATAATGGTAACAGTTCCATGTTTAGTAACATATTCTGTTCTGTTTTATACTGATATTTTATTTACTTTTGTTCTAACATCGTTCATTTTATGTTTGATGTTAGCATTAAAAGAAAATGAGAAAAAATATTGGGTTCTATCAGCAGTATTTGCAGCATTTTCTGTATTAACAAAGATTCCTGGTTTTGTTATATTTCCTATAATTGGACTAGTTTTTTTATATGAACTCTATAAAGATAAAGATTTCAAAATAATAAAAAAATATATTCCGTTTATTTTAATATTGGGATTACTAACTGCTCCGTTCTTTATAAGAAATATATATTATTATGGGACTCCTATGTGTGGATTGCCTTTATTTAATAATGATGGTTGCACTGAGGAGATTGATTATGAAGTACAAATAACTAGAAATTTTGAAGGACAGACTACACCAACTGGATCTGAATTGAGTTTAATGGATATGGGTATTACTAATTATTTGAATTTTGCATATGGATCTATATTTTTTATTCCTTTATTCTTTTTATGTGGATTATATTTGGTGTTAAAGAAGTATGATATCAAAAATATCTTATTATTAATTGTCTTAATTTCTTTTATTCCTGTTTTAGCTATGGGAACAAAAAGAGCTGAAGATACAGCAAGATATATGCTCGGATTAATGATAGTTATTTCACTTATAGTTGCAATTTATCTTGAGAAAGTTTATAATTTTATAGGAAAATATTATAAAAATCTTGCAATTATTGTTTTTATATTAGTAATAATTGTTGGTTTTTGGGGGTTAAATCAAAAACTTACAATAATGAAATCTGTAAAGAAATTTTCTCCATCATTTTTTGAAGCATGCGATTGGATAAAAGAAAATACACCAGAAGATTCTTTATTGTTTACTGTTTGGAGTCACAGAGCAACATATAATTGTGATAGAAATGTTGCATTTTATGCTAGTATGCCAGATTCGCGAGATATAATTTTAAGTAATGATTTAGATTTAGTAACATCTAGATTGAAAGCAGAAGGAATAACACATATATTTGTACAGAAATTCAGTATAGATAAAACAGCATATAGGGAAAAATATCCTGTTGAATTTGTTCAGCTCTTAGAAGATAATCCTGATCATTTCAAGAAATTATATGAGAATGGTCCTGTTTCAAAACAATGTCTACAAGGTGGATGTGACGGAAATATAGTTTATGAAGTTGTTTATTGATAATCTATAAATTTTGAAAAATAATCTAGAATTTTTTTCGTTTCTTTTCTTAGAATTGGTAATCTTTTTATAATAAAATTAAATAGAACAAGATCCTGTTTATTATAAAATTTTAATGGTATTAGAAGTAATAAATAAATCAATCCTGATATAATAGCAAGGATTATGCCGAAAATTAAACCTTGTGTAATTCTGATCATATAAAAAAGAAAACTAAATATAATTATACTAGAAATAATTAATTTTCCTATATCTTTCCAAGGTAATCTAAATTGTAAGAATTTTTTTATAAAAAATAAACTTAGTACAAAAATTATAAAAATTGATATTGCATATGCTGTACACATACCAATTGCTGAGAATAGATGGGTTAATAAAACTGATAGTGCCAAAAAAATTGTAGATGCTATAATGACTATATTTCTTTGAATTTTTGTTTTTCCTATTGCATAAATACTTGATAAAAATATATTACCACAGCCATATATTATAGAGGCTATAGCTAGAATAGGAAATAAATTATGTGCTGGTAAATATTCTGCTCTTGCAAAAATTAGAATTATTTGTTTAGAAAAAAGAATTATAAATATCATTAATGGTAAAGAGATTAAAAGTGCATATCTAAATACTATTTTTATTAAATTGCATTGCCTTCTTTTTTTATTATGATTAACATTCAATTGTGATATTATTGGAAACAATGCTTGAGACATAGTTTTTGGAATAATAACTAATGGTGTTGTTAGAACCATTGCTATTGTAAAGATTCCTGTTACTTCTGGATTTTTAAGTAATGTGAGTATTACATATTGTCCATTAAGAAAAAGCATCCATGATAATGTTGTAATAAGCGCTGGCAAAGCATACTCATAAATTATATGTTTTTGATTTATTTTTTCTGTTGCCGCGGTTAAAAAAGATAATTTAAATCTCAAAATTCCTGTGATAGCCACTCCTAATAAAACCCCAATTAGAAAACCGAAATAGTGTATTCCAAAAAAAATTAAAATACAAGGAATTAAAACTTTAACTAATCTACCAATAAATTCTGTTATAGCAACTTTTCTCATTTTTTGAAAGCCACGAAGAATAAAGTTAAAAACATCAGAAAAAGATAATACTCCCATAATTATTACAGTTATATATATCACACTTATAGGAACTTTTAAAATTTGAGCCAAGACTGGTGACAAAATAAAAATCAACAAAGCAATAATTAAATTAGAAATTAATACAATCTTTGAACTGAACCTGATTAAACTTGAAATTTTTTTATTTTGTTTTTTTTCTAAATATTCTGGAATAAGTTTCATCAAAGACATACCAAGGCCGAATAGAGCTACTCCTGATAACAAAACAGCTAGATTAATAGAAGTTGAAACTATTCCATATTCTTCAGGCAGAAGTGTTTTGCCCGCAACTAACCAAAAAAGAAATGATAGTCCTGTTACTAATATATAATTCAGAAGTAAATAAAATGTATTAGATACAAGTTTTTTATTTGCATTCATTAAATTCATCTATTTTTTATTAAAACATTTAAGTGAATATTTATTATTAAAATATTATGTAGTTAAAGTTTTTTAGGGAATTAAAATATTATAATGAAAAGTGAAAAAATCCAACTGTTAACAATGAGCTAGTTTCAGTTATTATTTTAATAATAGAAGTGGGAAGATATGTTTAAAAGATTAATAAATAATATCAAAAATTATACTTATAAAAAGATAATTTTTAAAAGAAGAATAAAGAGGTGATTGATATATATAAAATAGGTATACTAGGTTATGGTGTTATTGGCAGAGCTATTGAAAATTCTTTTAAAAAATTTGGTTATAATGTATTCATAAATGATATAAAACAAGGAATAATGAAATTACAAAACTTTAAGAATAAAAAAGAAATTTCAGAATTATGTGATTTTATATTTTTATGTGTGCCGACACCAACAACAAAAAATGGGTGTAATACATCTGCTTTGGAAAAATGTATAGAAGAACTAAATGAACATAATGCTAAAGGAATAGTAATAATAAAATCTACAATCATTCCAGAAACAACAAAAAAAATTATAAAAAAATATCCAAAATTAAAAATTATATATTCTCCAGAATTTCTTACAGAAAAAAATGCTGAACATGATTTTTTGAATCCAGACAGGATAGTTTTTTCTGGTAAAAAAGAATATGTTGATAAAGTTTGTAACCTTTTCAGAAGTATTTTTAGTAAACAGTTATTTTTGAAATATGAAGATCCAACAATAGCAGAAATGGGAAAGTATGCATCTAATTGTTTTCTGGCAACTAAAGTATCTTACAGCAACCAAATAAAGCTAATTTGTGAAAAGCTTAGAATAAATCCGTCGGAAGTGATGAAAATAGTAAAAACTGACCATAGGATAGGGAAAACACATTTAGATCCAACAAAGGGGCCTTACGGTGGTATGTGCTTACCAAAAGATGTAAAAGCAATCATTATTGAATTAAAAAAACGTGGAATAGAAATACCAGTACTAGAAGCAGTTGAAAAAATAAATAAGGTAATTAAAAAATGATAAACTCCAAAACTATGAATATATCAGTTTTAGTTCCTTGTTATCAAGAAAAAAAACGTATAAGAGCATGTTTAGAATCTATATTAGACAATGATTATCCTAAAAACAAAATAGAGATAATAGTAATAGATGGTATGAGCACAGATGGAACGATAGAAATAATCAAAGGAATTCAAAAGACCAACAAAATTATAAAGTTAATATGTGATATGAAACGAGATACTCCCACTGCAAGAAATAAAGGTATAAAAACTGCAAAAGGAAATATAATAATTCTATGTGACGCTCATTCAAAATACCCAAAAAACTATATTAGTGAACTTGTTAAATATCATAAAAAAAACATTGGAGATAATATTGGTGGAGTTTGGGCTACACAACCTGAAAATAATACAGAAAGGGCAAAGGCTATATCTGCTGTAATGTCGAGTAAAACAGGAATGGGGATATCTTATAGGACTATGAAAAATAAAAATAAACCACTTGAAGTTGATACAGTTCCATTCGGATCTTGGAAAAAAGAAATATTTGATGAAGTTGGTTTATTCAATAAAAACTTCATAAGGGCACAAGACCTTGACCATAACATAAGAATGAAAAAAATGGGTAAAAAAATAATTCTTTTACCTTGGTTGAAAATAAAATATTATGCAAAAGGAACATATAGAGAAACAGCTAAAAAATTTTTCTTAATAAGTTTCTGGAAAAACAAAGTGAATGCAAAACATCATATGATAACATCAAAAAGGCAATTATTTCC
>Ga0315551_10001131_pt1 | contig 20538 bp, 20 predicted proteins | sample SalMarSW160290MG_FD_203678 | JGI IMG/M metagenome (GOLD analysis project Ga0315551, IMG submission 203678) | Salt marsh sediment microbial communities from the Plum Island Ecosystem LTER, Massachusetts, United States - Salt Marsh Sediment SW1602-90 ...
TTACTTAAAGGCGTTCGTTACAGCAAGGACGGTGCGACCACCCATTCGCTAGTTATGCGATCGGCGACAAAAACTCGAAGGTTTATTGTAACAGATCACTATTTTGAAGATGAACCACGATATTAAAGCTGCATGGAAAGGAGAAATTCAACCATGCTAAAAAAGATCACGGCTCGCCATTTTGATCTCACCGCCGAAATGAAAGAACGTGCGGAAGAGGAAGTTGATAGACTTACCCGTTATTTTGACAGTATCGTCTCAGCCGAGCTGGTGCTTGATACCGAGCGGCATCGCCACCTGGCTGAACTGAAGGTAATCGTATACAATAACACGATTACCGGAACCGGCGATACTGACGATATGTACAATTCCATTACTGTCGCTGTAGACAAGGTCAAAGGACAATTGAAAAAATACAAAGGGAAGCTAAAGCACAAAAGACCAGAAGCGATAACCGAAGTGATCGACACCCTGACGCGTCCGAATACCGACGTCGATGATGTTGATACGTAAAGTCCTTTTGTATTAGTCTGAATTTTATCGAGCCCGTTCCCCCTTGGGACGGGTTTTTTTTGCACTAGGTGCAAACTCTTTCTTCTTTTGCGCCTCCCAAAACACGTGGGGATCACTGTAAAACACTTGTCCGCAGCCTCCTTCCGCAATGTACTCAACAACTTACGGATAATCGTAGCATTTAGGACGTTTGGGCACGCAAGTTTATACCAGGACAAGATGAGGAGCTTATACGTATGGAACAGTATCTGGGGAATAGCTTCAACACCTGTACGTTTCTTTACTTGTCGGGGCTTGCAGCAGCCTCTCTCTTCTTTGCCATGGCTGGGTTCCGGGAGGCAAAAGAGAGTTTTTTCGAAGGCTTGTTATTTCTGGTTCTAGCGGTGTTTTTCGCTTGTGCGCACATTTTCCTGCTATTTAACAACACTCCCGCCAGCCATTTCAGCCAGGCCGGGACTCCGTTGAATCTATGGGGCTGGCTGGTCTTGTTTCTGGCTCCAGCTTTGATTGGCCTATACTTGTTGTTTGGCCTTTTCAATTTCATCTCAGCACGGGTCAAAGAGGGGATGATAAAAATTTTCTTCGGCCTCACTCTGGTATGTTACCTCTACCTGCTTGGTTCCCACTGGCCGATAGACGTGAAAGGTATCCTGACATTGACTTGGGGGGGGATATGGTTCAATGTGGAACTGAAGACCGCTCTCTAACTGCCCCCAGATAGCTCCTCAAGCCGCTCGGGATTCCATCTCACCGAGAGCAAACCTCTCCGCCGGATAGCCCTCTCACCTGAGTGGGCGGATTCAGGTGAGGCTGGAATAATAACCTCAAGAAGTGTTCCTTCGGCTGTAACTAAGCAGGTCCTCAGCTCAGAAAGATCAGCGCCACTCCGCAAACGGCTATCAAAGCACCGAGAGCTGCTCTCATGGTAATCTTCTCCTTGTACCATAAGGCGACTACGGGGAGAATCATAACCGGCGTGGTTGAGTTCAGAGCTGCGGCCAGGCCGGTTGCAATGTACTTTATTGCCACCAGTGACATCCACACTCCGAGGAAAGGACCCACAAAAGCTCCAGCCGCACAAAACGATAAGGCTCGGACATTTTTCATGACGCTGATTGTTTGCGATAGTTGGCCACGGACAACGGCAATTATCCAGATCAACACCAGCGCCACTGCCATTCTCACAAACGAAGCCTCCAGGGGTTGGACTGTACCGTCGGCATAAAACATCCCCTGTTTGGCCAATACCAGTCCTGTTGCCTGTCCTAAAGCTGCGCCGAGGGCAAGCACCACACCTTTGATAAGGGAACCTCGGTCGGGGTGGTCCAAGCGGAGGTTGAAGCGATTATTGCGGTCAAATCGCTGCTCCAGTACCACCCAGCTAATGCCGCCAATTGTAATACCAATTCCGACAAGGTTCAGAAGACTCAAGCGTTCACCGATAAAAATCCAGGCAATTATGGTGGTCATAATAGGGGCGCTGGCGTAAATGAGCGTAGTCAGCCGGGGGCCGATCATTACCAGCGCCTTAAAGCCGCAACTATCTCCGATCACCAGCCCTACCAATCCGGAAAGCCCCAGCCAGAACAATTGCTGTGCATTTATATGCTGAGGATAAGGACAGCCGGTAGTCGTCAGGGTAAAAACCGCATATAGACAAACCGCAATCAACAAACGAACCTTGTTGACTGAGAACGATCCGATTAGTCTACCCGCTTGAGAGAAGAATATAGATGTGAACGCCCACAAAAGAGCGGTTACCAGCCCAGCCAGTTCACCCACGTACGGCATGGCTGAAATATAACACCATCACTCTCACCGGACAACTAAGCCCCGTCCAGTTGCTGGAAAATGAAGATGATTACGAAGGAGTGGAGAACTATATCTTTTATTATCTAGCCGCGGTGACTACATGACCTTATCTGATTTGAACATTGGCTATTGAAAAAGCACGCTTAGTTTCAATGTGACGGCAGTGTCATCATAGTAGGCCAACAACTTCATGTTATCAGGCAACAGCGCGGAAGCTGCAACCCCGCCAATGTCCATATAAAGGTCGCGCCCTGACCACCCTTCACGGTAGGCATCGTCGTACTCTTTAAGAACACCCAGTCCAAATGTAACAATGCCGGCCCAAATCTTGTTTTTCACAACCCCATTGATAACCTCTGTTAGAGCATAACTGCCCATGAAGTGGGTCCATTTATCAGGTGCCTTGATATACCAATTCTCGCGATCGATAGAGTACCACTGGTCTTTATGACATGGAAGCTGTTTGAAAAGTCCGTCTTTGGGATATGATTTGGCGCTGACCTTACTACCAGAAAAGAGAACAAGGCAGATACCAATTACTAAAAGGCGATAGACCTGTTTTAACATGAAGCGCTCCTTTTACCAGTTTCCCGGCTCAGAAGCGCAAGCCCTATGCCGCCACACCCAACTCATTTACCTCAGGATATCTTATTGTATCACAGCCAGTTATAGCTGGTCATGGCCGTGCAGAGGGTGAAATCAAGATACTATTGTGCAACGGGATACAGAGATTTAACACGCGAGTGCCACCCGCTACTATTTAGACGTGAGAGGAGGTACCCAAGCCGACTTGGGGTAGCGGTGTAAAGAAGTGTGATTGGAGTGATATCAGAACTGTTTTTCTCAGTAGCCAATGTCACTGATCATGCTTACCCGATTATTATTACCTCTCATGACTTCATCTATGAAGCCTGGAGTCTTGCCAAGCTTAGGTTTCCGGAGGAGGTTTTAAGAGTACTGATTTGTAGGGCGCGATCCTGCGAAATCTTATGAACTACTTTTCCGTGACAAATTAATGTTATATCTCATCCGACACCGCTCTACGGCCTAGTCCCGATCACAGTGATACGGAAAGAATTCATAGTCACTTTGCCACCGTCAGGGACTTGAACCAGACGCGTGTATGTAAAGCCCGCCTCGCGGAACAAGCGCAGCAGCTCCTCCGGTGCTGGAATTCTCAGATCGATTTTAATCACCCTTGCCTCCGATCCCTTCTTGTAAGTGCGCCGTGAGTGTTGACGCCCGGTCTCGAAGTCAAATGAATGTTCATAAAGAACGACGGTGCCATCATTGAGCTTGGACCAGTCTCGGGTTTTGAACCTTCGCATCAGAGCATCGCGGGCGATGAATTCCAGCAGGAAGCGACCGCCGGATTTCAGGGCACGATGGATGCGCTTGAGAATATCGAAGTTCGTCTCATCATCGTAGTAGCCCCAGGAAGTGAAATAATTGTAGGCAGCATCAAACTCGGCGTTATAAGCCAGCTCGCGCATGTCTCCTATGACAAACTGTGCGGTTGTCACCTTCTGTTCGACAGCCCACTTCTGAGCGTATTCAATAAATCGTTTGGTCCTGTCGTAACCTACCACCTCGGCTACATGTTTAGCTACTTCCAGCGCATGACGACCATGTCCACAGGCTAAATCCAGCACTCTGTTGGTCTTCTTGAGATCGAGCTCGCGTATGATAAACTCAACTTCACGGGTGGTACGCTCGGTGTCTGCAAGTGTCTCCTCGTACTCACTGTCGTAGGGGCCATCAAACAGGTCTTCTACCCAACCCATTGTGTTATCTCCAATTGATAATCGGTTGTCCTACGATACCCAAAGATGTTATGTTGCACGCCATCATTTCGTCTCATTTTGATGTTTATTGTAGGAATAAATAGTCTCCCATACAACAACTACAATCAGGAACATAAACAACAAATAACGCCCAGCCCTTAATGCGATAACCAAACAAGCGAAGGGCTCCTTAGCATTGTCGAAAAGAATCTTAGAAACGGGAAGTAAGCAATTCTGACACCTGTGACAGTCTGTTCAAATTCGAGTTGTCAGTCCGGTTTGGTAGACGGACATTACAGAAGACCCTTGATTTTGCTGCGAAATCTGTTATCCTTGCAAAAGTTTAGATGATTGTGGAGGAATGATGCCAAAGGTTTTAGACAACGTACAGATGAGCGATCTGATCTGGAAAATGGAAGTTAAGGTTCCCAGAGTCGTAGCCAAAGCGAAAGCCGGCCAGTTTATTATCATGAGAGTGAATGAAGAAGGAGAACGAGTGCCGATGTCGATAGCCGGACTGGACCGGGAGAACGGCACATTGACCATTGTTTATCAGGTGGTAGGGAAGACTTCAGCCTTGATGACTACTCTCTCGGTTGGCAGCGAAATAACCGACTGCGTTGGTCCTCTGGGTCTACCGTCGCATGTCGAAAAATGGGGCACTGCCTGTGTGGTTGGCGGGGGCATTGGCATTGCACCGGTCTATCCTATCGCTCAGGCCTATAAAGAAGCAGGTAACAAACTCATAACCATTATCGGTTCCCGATCAAAGGATCTTCTTTTTTACGAAGAGGAACACAGACAGGTGGCGGACGAACTGTATGTCTGCACCGATGACGGTTCGTATGGCCATCACGGTTTTGTCTCGAATGTGCTGAAGAAAATTCTGGACGAGGGAGTGAAAATCGGGATGGTGATGGCTATCGGGCCGGTGCCGATGATGAGGGTGGTCAGCAATCTTACCAAGCAATACGATGTTCCGACCTGGGTCTCGCTCAATCCTCTTATGGTCGACGGCACCGGGATGTGCGGTTGTTGCCGGGTATCCGTTGACGGCGTAACCAGGTTCGCCTGTGTGGATGGGCCGGATTTCGATGGCCATAAAGTTGATTTCGACCTGCTAACCAAGAGGCTGAGCGCCTACCATGAACAGGAAAGAGAAGCTATGAAACGCTTCCTGACCGACCCTGGGTGCAAGATCGCCAAAGAGGTGGCAGAGTTCTCCTACCCTAATGAAAAGAAAAATAAGGCTAAAATAGCCCATTAGTACAACATCATCGATTACGCATGTATTAACGGAGTGTAATGTGGTAAAGCAACTGAAGCCGAAAGAGCGAATGCAGATACCCCGGCAGAAGATGCCGGAGCAGGACCCTATAGAACGAACAAAGAACTTCAAAGAGGTGCCATTTGGCTTGTCCGAAGAGCAGGCTCTGATTGAAGCCGAACGGTGTTTGGATTGCCCGAAACGCCCCTGTGTCGGGGGTTGCCCGGTAGAGGTCGACATTCCCGGATTCATAATGCTGATTCGGGAAAAAGATTATGCCGCAGCAGCCCGAAAGATAAAAGAGACCAATTCCCTGCCGGCTGTCTGCGGGCGCGTTTGCCCGCAGGAGGAGCAGTGCGAAATCGTCTGTCCTCTCCACAAGAAATACGGGGCGGTGCATATTGGGTACCTTGAACGGTTCGTTGCAGATTATGAACGAGAAAACAATCTGGTTCAGATTCCTGAGATTGCTCCTTCTACCGGACGAAAAGTAGCCATTGTCGGCTCCGGCCCGGCCGGCCTTACAGCGGCAGGCGATCTGATAAAACTGGGGCACGCTGTGACCATCTTTGAAGCGCTGCATAAACCGGGCGGTGTGCTCGTGTACGGCATCCCTGAGTTCCGTCTTCCCAAAAGCATCGTGCAGGCGGAGTGCGATTTTCTGGCCGATATGGGAGTCAAGTTCCAAAACTCCACCGTGGTCGGCAAGATGGACACTATCGACGAACTGTTTGAGATGGGTTACGATGCGATCTTTATCGGCACTGGCGCCGGGCTGCCAAATTTTATGGGTATTCCGGGCGAAAACCTGATTGGCATTTATTCCTCCAATGAGTACCTCACACGTTCGAATCTGATGCGCGCTTTTGATTTTCCTCACTATGACACCCCGATTATACACGGCAAGAATGTGGCTGTCCTAGGTGGGGGTAACACCGCTATGGACTCCGTGCGTACAGCCCTCAGATTGGGGGCGGAGAATGCCCATATCGTTTATCGCCGCAGCGATAAAGAAATGCCTGCTCGTGATGAGGAGATCCACCATGCCAAAGAAGAGGGTGTCCAGTTCCACCTGTTGACCACCCCTGTCAAGTTCATTGGTGATGATAATGGCCGGGTGCAAGCGATGGAATGCGTCAAAATGGAGCTTGGGGAACCGGATGCTTCCGGACGGCGCCGGCCTATACCAATCGAAGGTTCCAATTACGTCATGGAGGTCGATCTGGTGGTGGTTGGAATCGGCAACTCCTCCAACCCGCTCATCCCCAAGACTACACCCGGCCTTGAATGCAACAAGTGGGGAAATATCATCGTGGACGAAGAAACGATGCAGACCTCCCGCAAAGCAGTCTACGCAGGCGGCGATATTGTCACCGGCGGGGCGACGGTGATCTTGGCGGCCGGTGCCGGTAAAATAGCCGCTCGCGCCATGCACAAGTACATGATGGAAGAGGTGAAAAAGTAGGTCGGAACCCCTGCGGTTCCGACACGCTGGCCAGCCTCGAGCACAGATCGCGGCCACACACCCGTGACAAAGGGATTCCCGACGGCGCTGAAAGGTGTCGGGTTCACAGGGAATCCGACCTACTGAAATGGGTTTGTTTGGTAATTTTTAGTTTTGGTCGATAGACGGGGACTCCGAGGGGTCGGGGTTGGAAAGGCAACGATGGTCTTGCAGGCGTCGCAGTTGGGTGATAGCCCGATGGAGCTGACGCTCGATGGCGTTTTGGTAGCGGACGATTTTGAGGGTGTCGGATGAAGAGGGGAGGGCGAGGGTCGCAGGGTCGGTATCGAACCGATAGCGGCGGAAATCGCGGATGTTGTCGCAGATTTCGCCGGCTTCGGCACGAAGGGCGCGGCGCAGGCGCCAGTACGACACGGCAATCTTCTCCACCAGCATGTCTTCCAGGATGCCGACCGGTTTGAGTTCGTTGATCAACTGCGCCAGGAGGGCATCGAAGTGGCTCCGTTTTTCGGAGCGGCTGCGGATGGGAAGGATCACGGACTTCGCTAACAGGCCATGTTTCAGCGCGTTGAATTTCACGCGCATTTTGCCTGCAGGAGTCCGGGGGCCGCAGGCATCGCCTGATTTAGTGGAGCGCTGTGCGTTTTGCCGATTGGCCTCGAGCTGCTTCGGGCTAGTGCCTGACATAATTGTGCCTTTCTGTTACTAATAGCGCAAGGCGGTAATCAACAGCGGATTTATTGTGAATTCGCTGGGGACACAATTACCCACCTGAAAGGTGGGGCACCCAGGGATTATTTGCAGGAAGGTTGTAGCGAATTTGAAGCCCGTGGGCCGCGATCAGAGATCGCGGGCACACCTGCCCTTCTGTCATTCCAGGGTATCCAGTTTCACGATGTTCATGGACTGGGGTAGGCTTACGTAGGCCCAGCGCATGTTCGCCCATTGGCTGACACCTTTTCTTTGGTAGGCTTGCTCAAATTTCGCGCGAAACTCGTCTCCTGAACCAATTCCAGTAATAATGTTCAAACGCTCAAAATACTTATGTTGTGCTGCGCGAACAAACAGGGGGAACCGCATGCCTCCTCGGCTCATGTAAATGAGAGTATGGGGATACCAGTTGCGATCGTCGGAGAGAAGGGTCACAAGGAAAATAACTAGTTCGGCTTGCATGACATCCTTAAACGAAATATCCTTGTGCGTTGAGCGATCCTTAATGGTGTCAGCCTCCAAGCTGGGTCGCTGGAGACGCAGTCGATTATTGCGGTATTCCAGAGCTTTTGAATATGTGTAGAATTCGTGATATGCGACGAAGTCACTTGCACGCTGGTCTTCAGTGTCGGACAGAAGATAGTGCGTATCGAATAAATGACGTATCGTACGGTACTTGTCGTTCGCAATAAGAATGGCCACCACGTACAGAAACGTCTCGTACACGAATAATGCGTGCGCATCAAACCAACCTTCTCTCCAGCTAGTTAGCTCCTGTGGCGGATACTTGAGGGCAAGAATACTCTCTAAAAATGATGTTACGATATCGTCGAATCGTGGCGTGGAAAGTGATGACTCAATCATCAGCCAGTCGACAAGTTGATCACGCAGGGGTAGAAGGGTACGTAGGTCGGCAAGGATCTTCTCGTCGATATGCTCTACGGTCGGTTGCTCACGAACACGAAGCTTGTCTGCAAACGCAATGGCAGATGCAAGGAAGTCTTTTCTAAACAACTCTACACTGGGGCGGGCGTTAAGGAGCGCGTCTCTCAATGAACTGAACTTTCCGATTGTCGGCAGGGAAGGACGAGCCTCTTCTTCAGACAGAAAGGACGGCGGGGTTCCCAGTTCAGGCTTTTCGTACAAGGGTTTCCCAAAGAGAACCCGAAGCAGTTTCTCCCAATTCCTGTTTGCCGCCTCCGGTGTACTGAAGTCGATGGCTATGCGCGACTTGAGGAAAGCAGGCATGTGCGGCTCACCGTTTTTGTCTCGCTCGCAGATGATAGGGATAAATTTCTTTTGTTCAACTTTGTCGTAGACTTCCTTCGAAATCAATTGCGATTCAGTTCCCACGCCAGCCTTTTTCTCGTCTGCTTTTTGTGCGTACTGCCTATCAGAGAAGATTAGGACGTGCGTCACTGACAGGTCAGTGACTGTCTTCTCCATGAAAGCGTATTTGTCCTGGCCTTCGGATAGGTCCCATTGATCGAGAACGACCTCAACACCATCGGAAACGAGTCGCTCGGCGTACGACCGAATCAAGTCGCAGTGACCCTGTGATGACCAACTGTAGGAAATGAATACTTTTGGTGTAGTCATGTCATTCTCAGCGATAATTGATTAGCCTGGCTTGGCACCGGTCTCAAGAAAACGTCTGGCACCCCATGTATTTGAGATACGGGACTAATCTGACAAAAGACTGCCACGTCGCTTCGCTCCTCGTAATGACGATTTCGCTGCGTTACACACCAATAAATGTTGTGCGAGAGAGGTGGGAATGTCAAGCTTTAAGTGGGCTTGACCTACTGAGCTGAAGTCTTGTTTGTCAACGGGGATATTTCGTGTATCATATGCCTATGAACGCACAAGTGGTGAAAAACCTCGCCTTTGCCTGCGGGTTTGACCTGTGCGGCATTACCACCCCTGAGGTTATTCCTGAGGCCAGGGAGCATTTTTTTCGCTGGCTGGAGAAGGGCTACCACGGTGAGATGGAATGGCTGGCGAAAACGAAAGAGAAGCGGGTCGACCCGTCGAAGCTGCTGGAGAACGTGCAATCGATAATAATGCTCGGTCTGAACTACTATCAGCCCAACACGGAGGAAGTACCTGAGGAGTCAGGGCGGGTGTCGCGGTATGCACGCGGCAAGGATTACCACAAAGTGGTCGCAAAAAAGACCAAGCATTTGATCTACAAACTCCGAGAGAACCTTGGCCAAAAGTCATCCCATGACTTCTACTGGTGGGTTGATTACGGCGCCTTTCTTGAAAAGGCCTATGCGGAGAAGGCCGGTCTTGGTTTTATCGGTAAAAACTCATTGCTCATCAATGGCCAATTTGGTTCATGGATATTTCTGTCCGAGATTCTGACTACATTGAAACTTGAACCAGACTATCCTAAAGTAACGAATCACAACCGCTGCGGCGAGTGTCGACTCTGCATCGACGCCTGCCCCACCGGCGCCATTGTAGACGACAAGACCATTGACGCGACCCGCTGCGTCTCCTATTTGACGGTTGAAAAGCCTGCTGAAATATCCGATCTACTGGCGAGGCAGATGGATAGCCTGATGTTCGGTTGTGACATCTGTCAGGAGGTCTGCCCCTACAACGAGGGGGCCATTGCCACTCGACACAAGGAGTTCCTGCCGGAGTACGGGGTGGGAGAGTTTCTTGATGCCCGCCGGGTCTTGAGCTTGCAGTCGAGAAAAGAGTTTCTCGATCTGACTGAAGGAACTCCACTGACCAGACCTAAGCTGGATGGACTTCAGCGCATTGCCCGAATTGTCCTGGACAATCAGTCCCTGCCACAGGATACGCACTAAACAGCCTCTTTACCTTGGAGGTGTCGTATTTTTTAATTGTGAAGGTACAAATCGTTGCGCAAGAGTCTCTGACTCCTGTCCACACATGGCAGACCGGCAGGTCTCGGAGAGACCTGCCCTACCGTTCGCCAGCTCGCTCACCGGATAATCTGGAGCTCGACCTCTTTGATTTTTCTTTCGGCTTCGACCCAGTCATCAAGATCGCTGCCCGGCGTGAACCCACGCCGCTCGCCTATCGAGTAAGCTACTTTTTCAACAAATGAATGATACTGCTGAGGGTCTTTTTCGCCGGAAAGAACGACATCGGCCACCGTGCCATCTTTGCCCTCTATAAAAAGGCGATTATCTTTGCCGCTAGCGTCTTTTTCCAGCGCGATCTTAACCGGCTGTTTCACTGTGACAATTGGCTCGGTCAGTTTCTCGGGGTCATTCTGGCAGGTAAGGAGCTCAATTCCTTCGATTAACCGGCCCTTCTTGGTTATCGCAATACCCATGAAGGGAGAGCCTTGGTTGATTACAACGTCGCTTTTGTTCCGACGTTTCACGCTCATGGTTGACTGGCGATACTGGTTGGTCACATTGAACTTTTTGCAAAAGCGTGACCAGCTGTTTCTTTTGATTTCGGTAGCCATCGTATCCTCCTTGATTAGCTTATTCATTTACCGCCTCTCTGAACAGTCGATGAGGTCGCTTTATTATCTAATTATCGGAAAAAGCACATATCCAATTACCGCGTATGCGTTCAGTTATTATACGAAAGTCATCAGTCAGATATCAATATAAAATAATGCTCCTTAGCGACAGATTTTGCTGACTCTCCGGCCTGGTTTTTCCTGACTAACAACCGGGTAGTCAGGAAAGGGGATGGCCGGTTTCTAACTTAACAAGGTAGACTGGTTACTCCTGCAAATGTATCTCTTTGGCCTTGAACAGAGCCAACTTGGTGAGATAAGGACCAAACCCCTCATAGATAATGACCGACGACAATACTACTGTGGCCATCAAATGGCCCAACTGCGGATGTTTTTCAGTAACGGTAATCACCATCCCGATGGCCACACCAGCCTGAGGGATAAGAGTCATTCCGAGGTTCCTGGCTATCTGAGGTCCGGCTTGGTACTTCCTGGCAGCAATATAAGACCCGATATACTTCCCCATAGGTCTGGTAACCAGGTAGGCTATTCCTAATAGGCCCAGATGGGGAAGCGCGCCAAGATGAAGGCTGGCGCCTGAAAGAACGAAGAAAGCGATGTAAAACGGCATCTCGGTTTGACGCAGTTCGGCGTAAACGAGGCGATGCATCATTGAGAGGTTGTTGGTTACCGCACCAATTATCAGGCAGACCATCAAATGTGATATACCAATGGTCTTCGCCATTCCTATTGCCAGAAGAAGCCCGCCGATAATGACCAAAAGCAATTCAGATAAATCATCGATCTTTTGTTCCCAAAAGGTAATCATGGCTGCGACAGCTCCTCCGATGACAATGGATCCGATCAATTCTTTCAACAGATCAAGTATAGTTGTCAACAAAGGTTCGGCATGAGCTAAAGAATAAAAGCTGAAAAAGAGGCGGAAAAAAACAAGGCAAAGAATGTTGTTCAAAGCAACAACGGCCAGCAGGGTATCAGTCAAAGGTCCTCTTGTCCGGTATTCCCTGACAACCAGCAATGTAACCCCCGGGGCCGTTGCCATACTTACAGATCCCAGAAGTATCGAAAGTCCTAAATCGCCGGTTATTGCGAAAGATACCAACAAAACGAGGGAGAATGCCCCAAGACTCTCAGCTAGGGCAATCATGATTACTTTTTTACCCATTGCTTTTAAGTGCTGAAGCTCGATTTCGCCTCCGATGGCAAAAAGTATGAGTCCTAAAGCGATATCATTGATAATATGGATGTCCTCAAGAGCTGAGGTAGATATAAGACCCAGCACGGATGGTCCAAAAACCAGCCCAGCCAGCATGTATCCGGTTACACTGGGGATCTTGAAGCGGTGGGACAGCTTACCGCCCAGAAGACCCAACAGGATCACCATCCCAACGCTCAGCAGTTCATAAACTTGCATTACTTCCGGTCCAGTCTTACAATTTCTTGCAGCGGCATGATACGATCACGCTCATTGGGTGTCAACTTTACAAGATTTCCAGGCAGATGTCCTTACTGAACCGGGTTCTTTTATGGTTGCCCTGTTATTTATATCAAGTCTTATATCTGAGGCTGTAAGAAAAAATCTAAGGGAAAGAAAAAGCTATTGAAATTATTAAAAAGTTTACATATATTAACTAACAAGTTGGTTAAACTAAGCGGTTAGTTGAAAATAGCTGATAAATGAAGAAACCAAAGACAGGCGAAATGTTCCCGGAAGAAAGCAGCACCAAGAAGAGAATCCTGACGGCTGCCTTAGCAGAGTTTTCCGAATTTGGCTTGGCCGGAGCTCGCGTTGACCGGATTGCCCAAAAGGCAGGAGTGAATAAGGCCATGATTTACTACCACTTCTCCTCCAAGAAGGCTTTGCATCAGGAAGTTATCAAACAACATTTCTCAAGAATTCTGACGGCGGCCGGCCAGGCTGTCACTGTTTCAGATCACTTTGAGGACCTGCTTAAGTCGTTTACCGAAGTATACGCCGCGGCATTCTCAATCAATCCCGAATTTGTCAGGATCTTTCTGCACGAGATGGCTGACTCAGAAGGTGCGAACACAAAGATGATCGCCGATATGATTGCCGGCTCAGGTCTACCGAAGCAGATCGTAAGTTCTTTCCAGACGGGAATCGAGCAGGGTCACTTTCGACCGGTGGATGTTCGTCAAACATTTGTCTCGTTTATATTGATGAACGTCGGTTATTTCATCCTGGCTCCGATTATCGACAAAATTTGGGACGTTACCGACCGGGATCAATTTGTCAGTGAGCGCAAAGAAGCAGTAATAGACCTTTTCTTATATGGAGTGAAGATGCGATGAAAACGATTGGGTTGCTCTTAGCCTTGACAGTCTGTATTCTGACCTGCGCCCCTGCCCAGACAAGAGAACTTTCTCTAACACAGGCGCTTGAGCTGGCGGTTCAACATTCATACCAACTCAAGAAAGCCCAGGCTGAGCATAAGGCTTCTCTGGCGGAGCTACGGTCGGCCAAAGCAGCGCGCCTCCCGACACTCTCTGCGGAGGCTTTTGCTTACTACAACGATGATATTCCTTCATTTGATATCACCCTCCCGTCCGATCTGACTATTTCGCGTGAGGTTGGCAGCAAAGAGAACTATCAAACGAATCTATGGCTGTCTGTGCCGCTGTTTACCGGGGGGAAAATCACTAGCGGTATCCAGGCAGCCAACACCAGCCTCGATATGCACCAGGCGCTGGAAGAAGCCAGCCTTAATGTGGTGCTGTATCAAACACGCGTGAAGTATCTGTCGCTGTACCGAGCTGACCGGCTCCTGGAGGCCGCCCAGGCTTCAATGGAACGGAGCAAGATTATTATGAAGGATATGGAGTCACTCTTCAAGGCCGGGGCGGCTGATTCTGTTGATCTGCTGGATGCCGACTTAGCTTATAACAAGGCGTTTTTGAAAGTAGAACAGGCCGTTAGTAGGCGTCGCTCCGCTAAGATCGAATTGACCTCACTTATTAATCTGCCTGCCGGAGATAGCTTAGTTATTTCTGACGTACTCCCTCCCCCGGTCGCCAGGGAATTCCTTCATCCTTTTATGTCCAAGCCGGAATTGCGCGCCGCCGATGCCTCGGTGGCGCTCAGTAAGTCGCAGCTCAGGCAGGCACAATCAGCCTATTTCCCGACTATTTCTGCCTATTGTGGCTATTCCTACGGCAAGCCGAACCTCGATCTGTTCAATAAAACCTGGAGGGATTACTTCACCGTAGGCACCAATTTGACCTGGTCGTTTAACATAGGGAGAAAAGAAGCGCGTGAAGTGCAGAGAGCAAAGCTCCTTTACCAGGCTGCCCAGAAGGAGTGCGACGACATGACTGAGCGGCTCGATCGTGAGGCCCGGCTTGCCTTGGAACGATTAGTGCTTGTTCGTCAGACGTACAACACGGCTCGACTCAATAAGCGCACATCCTCCGACAACTATCGTCTGGCTACTAAAAAGCATCGTCAGGGAGTTTTGTCATCAAATCGTTTGCTTGAAATTGAGGCTGAACTGAGTGAGGCGGAGGCGGCAGAGGCCTCCGTCACTGCTGATTACTACATCGCCGAAAGCGCCTACTACTTCTCACTTGGCTCGGAACAACTAAAGGAAGGATTCTAATAATGGACGCGAAGTATCTCTTGCCGGCCTTTGTGCTCGCAATCGCGCAGCTTCTAACTTTCACTGGTTGCGGTGGTGAGAACGCTCGTATTGGAGGGTCCGGACTGCTTGAAGCCGATGAGAGCATCGTGTCGGCGGAAACGGCCGGTCGAGTAGTATCGCTCCGGTTTGATGAAGGCTCCCAGGTGAAAAGAGGTGATACCCTTTTGACAATTGATCCCAGCCGACTGGAGCTGGAACTGGTATCCGCCCTGGCTGGTAAAGAGGTAGTTCAGGCAAGATTACAAACGGCGAAGTTGCAGTTTGAAAAGTCAAAGGAGTCGGAACGGTTTGCACAGGCAGAGCGCGATCGTATTGCCAACCTTGTAAAATCAGGCACCGCTACTCAGAAACAGCTCGATCAGCTTGAGCATGAATATGCTTTGACAGCACTTGGTCGCCAAGTCGCCCTGGCGAATACCTCTGCCAGCAAGGCGGAGCTTGAAAAGATTAAGGCTGACATAAATCGAATAAGACGGCAACTGAAGGATTGCTACCCGGTATCCCCAATGGTTGGGACCATCACTGAAAAGTACGTCGAAGCGGGTGAGTTGCTACAGGCCGGCAGGCCGATTGCCAAAATTTCAAGCCTTGATACGCTCTGGGTTAAGGTGTATTTGCCCGCCGGAGATTTGGTACAGATCAAGGTGGGTGACAAAGCGACTGTTGACACCGAATCGGGCGGTAGGAAATATACCGGCAAAGTTGTTTGGACCTCGGAAGAAGCGGAATTCACGCCTAAAAACGTACAGACTAAAAAGTCCCGCGCCAATCTTGTTTATGCAGTTAAAGTGAGGATTCCCAATACCGACGGGATGCTGAAGATCGGCATGCCGGTTTTTGTAACCATCGAGAGATAATGGCATTCTTAGCAGTTTCCCATCTCTCTAAAGCGTACAAGCGTATTCGGGCCGTTGAGGATTTCTCTTTCCATGTTGACAAGAGTGAAACGTATGCGCTGGTAGGACCAGACGGCGCCGGCAAGACGACCATCATACGGACGCTGTGCAATCTTTTGAGTCCTGACCATGGCTCAGCTTTCCTTGGTGAGCTTGACATGTTCAAACAGTTCGATCGGATCAAATCGCTGCTGGGCTATATGCCGCAGATTTTTTCGCTCTATCCCGACCTGAGCGTGGAAGAAAATCTGATCTTCAACGCCGGCATCTTCGGCATTACCGGCCAACAGTATAGAGAGAAGCGCGATTACCTGTATACCTTCTCGAACCTTGCGCCGTTCTCCAAACGGCGAGCCGGAGATCTGTCCGGCGGTATGAAACAGAAGCTGGCGCTTTCGTGTGCCTTACTTCATGACCCAGAGCTCCTACTGCTTGACGAGCCGACTACGGGCGTGGATCCGCTGTCCCGGCGGCAATTTTGGGAAATTCTGCAGGGTCTCAAAAGACAAGGAACTACTATTGTAATCACCACCCCTTACATGGATGAGGTCGCACGGGCCGACCGAGCTTGCTTTATCTTTGCAGGCAAAAAACTGGCCGAGGGTGCACCGGCACAACTTATCAATCTCTTTGAAGGCAAAGTATATTATCTGGACGTTCCGCCTTCAAGCGAACTGGTGCGCAGGATCAACCGGACAAACCTGGTACGTTCAAGACGCTTTGGCTCCGGTATACACCTGTACACAGCCGCTACGATCGATGAAGAAAAATTCTCAACTGCTCTTAAGCAGGTAGGCATAGACTTTAATCGAGTAACGCCGGTTGAGCCCGACCTTGAGGACTGCTTTATCCAGATGATGGAGCGGATGACATGAACCAACCGGCCGTAGTGATTGAAAACCTCTCCCGTCATTTCGGTCAATTCAAAGCTGTGGATAATATCTCGCTGACCGTCAACAAGGGAGAAACGTTTGGCTTCTTAGGCGCCAACGGTGCCGGTAAAACAACCACTATTCGCATGCTCTGCGGGCTTCTGATGCCCACCTCAGGCGGCGGCAAGGTCGCCGGCCTTGACGTTTACACCCAGCCGGAACTCATCAAGAAACGCATCGGCTACATGTCACAGAGATTCTCTCTCTATCCCGATCTCACAGGAAGTGAGAACATGCGTTTCTATGGCGCCGCGTACGGACTGTCGACATCTCGTGTTCACCAGCGTATTGCAGCTCTTTCACAGATGCTATCACTACACGACTTCATCGATCGTTCTGCTGCTTCTCTACCGGTTGGCTGGCGCCAGCGCCTGGCGCTGGGAGTCGCTCTTTTGCACGAGCCGGAGATTCTCTTTCTCGATGAACCCACAGCCGGTGTGGATCCGGTTTTTCGCCGCATGTTCTGGGAGATTCTGTACGAACTGGCCGAACAAGGCGTGACTGTCTTTGTAACCACCCACTACATGGATGAGGCTGAGTTCTGTGGACGAATCTCCATCATGCACCAGGGCAGAATTATTCGGGTGGGCCGACCTCTTGATCTTGCGCAGGAACTCGGTTGCGAGAACCTCGAAGAGACATTTGTTACACTTGTCCGATCCCAGGAAGAGACCAATGCGCCGTCTTAGATTTATCGCCCAGAAGGAATTCTACCATGTCCTGCGCGATGCCCGCTCGCTCACCATCGTCCTGGCCATGCCGATGATAATGACTTTCTTGTACGGCTACGCCATTAACTTGGACACCGAGAATATAGTCATTTCTGTAATAGATTACGACAAAACATCCGAATCAAGAAATCTGGCGGATCGCCTCTACAACTCGACGTACTTCAGCATGCCAAAAACAAAAGTCGACAACCTCGACCCGGAATGCGCTCTTCGATCAGGCCGGACGCAAGCAGTCCTGATTATCAAACCGGGCTTTGCGAAGGCACTGCATACCGGCGAACCGTTTTCACTGGGACTGATCATTGACGGTTCAGACAACAACGTGAGCGCCGCCATTCAGAACTATGCCAGCATATTACTGCAACGGTTTCTTACCGAACGGCTGGATCCCCATGTTCGCTTGCCTGTAGTAAAAATCTCTCCACAGGTCTTGTATAATCCTGATCTGCAATCATCACATTTTTTTGTCCCGGCGCTGGTTGCGATAATATTGCTGATGGTGTCGGCTTTGCTCACCTCGGTGACAATCTCCCGCGAAAAAGAAACCGGCACCATAGAGCAGCTTCTCACCGCTCCGGTGAAACCGATAGAGATTCTGTTGGGTAAAATCCTGCCTTACGTTGTAATTGCTCTGATTGACGGGATCATTGTCTTGATCTTCGCTAAAATAGTTTTTGGAGTGCCGTTTGTCGGCTCGCATTTGCTGCTGCTCGGATTCGGTTTGATATACATTTCCACTTCGCTTTCAATCGGCATTCTGATATCGTCGCTGGTCAAAACTCAGCAGGTAGCGATGATGTTTACTGCTATAACGACCCTGCTGCCATCAGTGATGCTGTCCGGATTCATCTTTGCCATAAAGAATATGCCGGTAGCGCTACAACTGCTGAGTTACATCATCCCGGCAAGGTATTTCGTCACCATCATCCGGGGCATCATGCTCAAAGGAGCAGGGTTGCATGTTCTTGCCGGACAGGGGTTGATTCTGCTGCTGTTGATGACCATAGCGGTGTTTATTGCTTCGCGCAAGTTTAGCACAAAGGTTGGTTAGTTATGTGGCGAGCATTTGTCGGACTGGTCAAAAAGGAGTTCATTCAAATTCTCCGTGATCCCAATATGCTTCGTCTCATTTTTATGATGCCGTTGATCCAGCTTATTCTCTTTGGTTATGTCGTGAACACCGAGGTTAAGCGCATTGCGCTTGATGTATATGATTTTGACCGCAGTTACCTCTCCCGCGAATTTGTCAACTCCATGCGAGCTGGCAACTACTTTGTGCCGAGCCGATCTGAGGTATCACTGAGGGACCTTGAGGAAAGATTTAAGGACGGGTCGGGCGAGATGGCCCTTGTTATTCCGCAAGATTTCTCTGAGAAACTGGTTAAGGGAGATCAGGTCACAGTTGGACTTGTAGCGGATGGCTCCAACTCCAACTCCGCTCTCGTAGGGCAGGGCTATGCGGCGCAGATTGCCCAGAAGTTTTCACGGCAACAAGCCAACCTAAGTCCGCCGGTGGAAATAAGGCAGCAGGTTCTGTACAACCCAGAGGCCGAATCAGTCTACTTCATGGTTCCCGGCATCGTGGCGGCTCTGCTGACAATGTTGTCGGTTATGCTTACCTCAATGGCCATTGTGCGGGAGCGGGAACGAGGAACGCTCGAACAACTGCTCGTCACACCCATTTCCACAATTACGTTGCTGGTGGGGAAGATCACGCCCTTTGCTATTTTGGGCCTGTTTGAGATGGTGTTTGTCCTCATGGTCGGCGTGTTGTGGTTCGGCATCCCGTTTGTCGGTTCGCCGGTATTGTTGTTTGCGCTGTCGGCGGTTTACCTCCTGGCCGCTTTGGGTATCGGGATGTTCTTTTCCACGGTGACGACAACGCAGCAGCAGGCCATGTTTTTTGCCTGGTTCTTTTCGATTTTTGCCCTCCTGACCTCCGGCTTTTTCACACCAATCGCCAATATGCCTCAATGGTTGCAGTACATCACTTATCTCAACCCGATGCGCTACTTTTTGAGTATTGTGCGCGGGATTATGATGAAAGGTGCCGGCTTTTTCGATCTCCTGCCTGACATCACGGCCCAAACGGTCTTTGCCATTGTCATATTCAGTTTCTCAGCTCTCCGCTTCACCAAACGCTAATGGGGGCGTTGCTGTTCATAGCTCTGTACAGTGTGGGCGGCAGATGTGGAAAGGTTGTCTCAAAAGCAAGTTGATCAAGGCAACGAAGGTCGTAATCCTGAGCGGCACTTATAAACCTTATGGGACAGCCTCTGGACATCTGCCACCCACGAAGCATCTGCCGCCCACGAAAAGTGATTCGTGGGTCTATTATAGCAATCCATATCCAATGGGAACATCCCCACACAAAAGGCAACATTCCCTGAGTTCGATCATGTGGACGGCCTGTAACCAATTACAAACCAACAGATTAACTTTTCTCGTCATCGGCATGGAGAATGCTTTCTTTCTTTGCCGGACAATTCCTGCAAGGAGGAGAAATGGGTATTACTATCCGATTTAATCTGGGCAGCTCACTGATCTCAAACAGCCTGAGCGCCAATTATCTTAGTCTGATGAAACCGTTGGAAAGGCTGTCCTCAGGTTTGAGTATCAACCGCACTTCGGACGGGCCGGCGGCGTTAGTAATCTCCGAGCAGCTTCGCACACAGATTGCTTCGCTCAATCAGGAGATCGAAAACACCTCGGCTATGATCGGCAAATACGAGACGGGATCATCGTATGTCAGCGAGCTACGTTCCAAGCTAACTGAACTGCGTTCCCTGGCAGTCGGTGCTGCCAACGAGGGAGGCAACAGTGAGAGCGCTCAGGCGGCCTACGCCGCCACTGCCGACTACATCCTGTCAAACTATAATCATGTCATCGACACGGCTGAATACAATGGTATGAACCTGCTGGACGGCTCTGAGGGCTCTTTAGCCAAGGTTGACCAGCTTGAGGGAATCGATCTGTCTTCCGCTGAGTCGGCCCAGGAATCTATTGCCGTGATAGACTCCGCCATCGAAGGTTTGGACGAGGTGCAGGTCGACCTTGGGGCAACCCAGAGATATGAGCTTGAGGCCCACCATGCATCGCTTCAGGTTACTCTTCAAAATCTCGAAGCAGCCCAGTCCCAGCTACGCGACACCGACTACGCGCAAGAGTATTCCACCTTCCTTGGTGAGATGATAAAATTCCAGGCGAATGCCGCTTTACTGGCTCATTGGAACATAAATGCCAATACAGTACTCAATCTATTGAGCGGGTGAGATTAAAATTCATCCCCTTGT
>Ga0315551_10001139_pt1 | contig 20486 bp, 17 predicted proteins | sample SalMarSW160290MG_FD_203678 | JGI IMG/M metagenome (GOLD analysis project Ga0315551, IMG submission 203678) | Salt marsh sediment microbial communities from the Plum Island Ecosystem LTER, Massachusetts, United States - Salt Marsh Sediment SW1602-90 ...
TAACCATCAAGGCCCAGGGCGTGAGGATCAGGTACCATGGTGCAGATGGGGAGGAGTACCTCTTGAACCTCATCGACACCCCCGGGCACGTCGATTTTTTCTATGAGGTATCCAGGAGCCTGGCGGCCTGCGAAGGGGTGATCTTGCTGGTAGATGCCGTGCAGGGTGTGCAGGCGCAGACCGTGGCGAACCTCTATCTGGCCATGGAAAATGATATAGCGATCATACCGGTGATCAACAAGATAGACCTCCCCAATGCCGACCCCGAGCGGGTGAAGGATGAGATAGGGGAGGTCTTGGGGCTTGACCCTTCAGAGGTCCTCACCGTCAGCGCCAAGGAGGGTATTGGTGTGAGCGATCTCCTGGAAGCGATCATAGCGCGTATCCCCCCTCCGACAGGTGATGCCCAGGCCCCCCTGCAGGCGCTGCTCTTCGATTCATGGTACGATTCCTATCATGGTGCCGTCATCATGGTCCGGGTCTTCAACGGCCGCGTATCACGAGGGGACCACATACGCCTCTGCGCCGGCGCCCGGGAGTATACCGTGAGCCGCGTCGGCGTCTTTGCCCCTCATGAAGTGGAAGAAGAATCCCTGGGTCCTGGTGAGGTCGGTTTTTTGGTGGCCGGGATCAAGGAGGTCCGGGAGGCGCGGGTGGGGGATACGGTGACCCACGCACACAACCCCACCACAGAGCCCTTTCCCGGATTCAAGGCCATCAAACCCATGGTCTATGCCGGGCTGTATCCCGCCGACGCCGGGCAGTACAACCTCCTCCGGGAGGCCCTGGAACGGTTTCATCTCAACGATTCATCCTTTACCTTCGAACCGGAGAGTTCAGCGACCTTAGGCCTTGGTTTTCGCTGTGGATTTTTGGGGCTGCTCCACATGGAGATCGTGCAGGAGCGGCTGGAGCGGGAGTTTGCCCTGCGGCTCATCTTCACCTCCCCTACCGTGGTCTATGAGGTGGTGACGAACCACGGGGAGACCCTGCGGGTGGCCAATCCCAGCAAACTGCCGCCCCGGGGGGAGATAGCAGCCATGCGGGAGCCCTTTATCACCGCCACGATCCATCTCCCGACCGGATTCCTCGGCCCTATCCTACAACTCTGCGAAGAGCGAAGGGGGAGACAAAAACGGATAGAGTATTTTTCCCATCACAAGGTGGCGGTGACCTATGAACTCCCCCTTGCCGAGATCCTGTGGGATTTTTACGATCGACTCAAATCCCTCAGCAAGGGATATGCCTCCTTCGACTATGAGTTCGGCGCGTTTCGGGAATCGGATCTCGTGAAGCTCGATATCCTCATCAACGGGGAGGTGATGGAGGCCCTCTCCATGATCGTCCACCGAGACCAGGCCTATTACCGCGGCAAGGAGTTGGTCCACAGGATGAAGGATATTATCCCCCGCCAGATGTTCGAGGTAGTGGTCCAGGCGGCTGCAGGGGGGAGGATTATCGCCAGGGGGAAAATCCCCGCCTTGCGCAAGCAGGTGACGGCCAAGTGCTATGGAGGAGACGTCACCAGAAAGAACAAATTGCTGGAAAAACAGCGAGAGGGGAAGAAGCGGATGAAACGGGTGGGGAAGGTGGATCTCCCCCAAGAGGCCTTCCTTGCCCTCTTACAGGTTAGGTGAAAGGAGGAACTGAACGGATGCCCGAAACAAAAAAGAGTAAGGTGCGGGAATATGCGGAGACCCTCATCATTGCGTTGGCCATTGCCCTCTTTGTCAGGACCTTCGTGGTACAGGCATTTAAGATCCCCTCCAGCTCCATGGAGCCCACCCTCCTGGTGGGAGATCATATATTGGTCAACAAATTCATCTACGGGATCAGGATCCCCGTCATAGGGGAGAAGATATTACCCTTTTCCACCCCCCGACGGGGGGATGTCATCGTCTTCATCTACCCCGGGGATAGGAGCAAGGACTTCATCAAACGGGTCATTGGGCTTCCGGGTGATACTGTGGAATTCAGGGATAGAAAGATCTACATCAATGATCGCCTCATCGAAGACCCCTGGGGGTTTTACCGGAGGGATAATCCCCCCTGGCGGTCCTCAGTCTCTGACAACTATGGTCCCCAGGTCGTCCCCCCTGACGCCCTCTTTGTCATGGGGGACAACCGCGACAACAGCCAGGACAGCCGATATTGGGGGTTTGTACCCCTTGATGATGTATTGGGCAAGGCCTTTATCATGTATTGGTCGTGGGACTGGGACGCCCGCTCGCTGGTGTCAAAGGTCCGGTGGAAGAGGATCGGCAGCCTTATCCACTAGTAGTTTTTGATATCCTGGTCTTTGCGAAATATGGTGGCGATGAGGGTCACCCTGACCCACATCCCGTTGCGCACCTGCCGCCAATAGATGGTCCGTTTATCCGCGTCTATCTCCACGGGTATCTCGTCCCGTCTGGGCAGGGGGTGCATGATGATGGCATTGGGGGGAAGAATCTTGAGGTATTCCTTTTTGAAATAGTATGCGGAGTAATCTATCCGTTTCGATTCTCCCGCCTCGTCATATTCGTCTTGGATCCTGGTCATGTAGACGGCGTCCACGAAGGGGATGACCTCTTCGAGATTGTGCATCTCCTCAAATGCCACCCCTTGTTCCCGGAGGTAGCTTTTGAGATCCTCCCCGAGCTGCAACTCCGGGGGGGCGACGAAGTAGAGCGTGACGTCCTGGTAGTTGCGTAAGAGATATGCCAGGGACCTCACGGTCCTCCCTCTCCGGAGGTCGCCGACAAAAGCGATCCGCTTGCCGTCGATCCCCCCATAGTTGTCGAAGGAACGATGGAGGGTGTAGATATCCAGGAGGGCCTGGGTAGGGTGCTGATCTTTCCCCGAACCGGCGTTGATGACAGGTACCGGCCTGCGGATCTGATTCAAGAGGAACGCAATCCTCTCCGCAAACCCAGACTGGGGGTGGCGCATCACGATGAGATCCACATAGCTGCTGAATGTCCGGACGGTGTCTTCTTGTGATTCCCCCTTCATCTCCGAGGAGGTAGCGGTGTCCCTCACCTCTGAGCACTGGATACCCAGGATCTGACAGGCGGCCATGAAGGAGAGAAAGGTCCTGGTGGAGGGCTGGACAAAGTAGAGCATCGCCCGCTTCCCCTGCAGGAGTGATTGGAGAAACAAGACCCCCTTATTCCCCTTGGAGATACCCCTGATCTTGGTGGTCAGCTCGCATATCTCGTCGAGGAATGGCCGATCGAATTGCTGGGACATGATGATATGGAAGATGTTTCCGTCCCGTGTGAAGTACTCTTTCTTTTCACTCCCTCGGAGTTGTTGGAAGGTCTCCCAATCGATCCCCTTCATCACGTCGGTCATTACCGTACCCCCAGTCCCGGTATCCTAACTCGATTGAGGGGGAAAATCAAGAGACCAGAATCTGGAGTTTCCTGCGTTTTTGTCTGAAGGGGGTTTTTCTCCCTACCATATCGATCCTGCGGAAACAGTGGCTACGTTAGTCATCAGTGTTCAGTGGTCAGTGATCAGGAGGGCAAATGGTGAGGCCCGTTTATCGTCAACCATATTTCTGTTTGGGTTGACAACTAATCTCCTTCTGTGCTATGTGTCGTTGCCATGCAGGGATTCATCGAGGAATGCATCCACGAGGCCTTGAACAACGGCGGGGTCGCCCCTGCCACGGCCCAGGCCCTCTTGGAGACGGACGCCAACCTCCTCCCCCTTCTCCTCGCGGGAGCGGGCCTGATCCGCGATCACCATCGGGCAAGGGATACGGCTCTGCGCTATTGTCAATGCCAAGTCCGGTCGCTGCCCCGAGGACTGCGCCTTCTGCGCCCAATCCGCCCACCACCACACCCGGATCGAGACCTACCCCCTCATGGAACCCGGCGAGATTCTGCGCACGGCCCAGGAGGCCGAGGCCATGGGGGCCAGGCGTTTTTCCATCGTTACCAGCGGTAAGGCCCTTACCACGAGTGAGCTAGAAAAGGTAGTCCAGACCATCCGACTATTAAAGGAAAAGACAGGGCTGTGCCTCTGCGCCTCGTTGGGGATGGTGGCAGAGGGGGAAGCGCACCGTTTGAAGGAGGCCGGTCTGAACCGCTACCACCACAATTTTGAGACTGCCCCCTCCTTTTTCCCCGAGATCTGCACCACCCATCGCTATGAGGAGGACCTGGATACCCTGCGATGCGCCCAGGAGGCCGGTCTGGAGGTGTGCAGCGGGGGGATCTTCGGCCTCGGAGAATCGCCCGCGCAGCGCTTGGAGCTCGCCTATACACTCAAGGAGATGGAGGTCGATTCCGTCGCCCTCAACTTTCTCAATCCCATCCCCGCCACCCCCCTGGAGGGGGCCGAGACCTTAGCCCCCTTAGAGATCCTACAATCCGTGGCCCTGTTCAGATTCATCCTTCCCGATAAGGACATCCGCATCTGCGGCGGGAGGGAGGTCGGACTTCGGGACCTCCACCCCCTGGTCATCTGGGCCGGGGCCAACGGGATCATGATCGGGAATTATCTTACTACTCAAGGAAGAGATTATCAGGCAGACCTGCTGATGATCGACGACCTGGGAATGGTGGTCGTCGATGGGTGACCTGACCTTCCTCGCAACGGCGCTGGAGGAGATCACAGGCCAAACGCTCTACCGCCGACTCCGACCCATCCACGGGGCGCAGTCACCCAGGGTGCGAATGGAGGGGAGAGAGGTAGTCTTGCTCTCCTCCAACAACTATCTCGGCCTGGCCGATCACCCCGCATTACGGGATGCAGCCGCCGAGGCCCTGGGGCGCTATGGGTGCGGGGCCGGGGCATCGAGGTCCATTGCGGGGACCATGGAGCCCCATAAAGCGCTGGAGGAGCGGATCGCCCGCTTTAAGGGGTGCGAGGCGGCCTTGCTCTTCAATACCGGCTACATGGCCAATGTGGGTCTGCTCACTACCCTCGTCGGCGAAGGAGACCTGATCCTCAGCGACGAGCTCAACCACGCCAGCATCGTGGACGGCTGCCGTCTGTCCCGGGCCGAGGTATGGGTCTATCGTCATCGCGATATGGACCACCTTGAAGAACTCTTACAAAGGTCCGTCCACCGTCGCAGGCTCATCGTCACCGACGGGGTCTTCAGCATGGAGGGCACAATCGCCCCCCTCCCCCCCATCAGGGAGTTGGCCGATCGATATGGTGCCCTGGTCATGGTGGACGATGCCCACGCCACCGGTGTCCTGGGCCAGGGGGGGCGGGGGACGGAGGAGCACTTCGGCATGATGGGCAGGATTGAGATCCAGATGGGGACCCTGAGCAAGGCATTAGGCGGCTTCGGGGCCTATGTAGCGGGCACGAGGGACCTGATCGATTACCTGATCAATTGCTGCCGGACGTTTATCTATAGCACGGCCCTGCCCCCGGCGGTGGCGGCCATGGCCCTGGCGGCCTTGGAGATCGTGGAGCGGGAGCCGCAGCGCAGAGCGAAGCTGTGGGAGAACGCAGGTTATTTCAAGGCGGGGCTCGAGCAACTGGGGTTTGATACCGGCGCCAGTGAGACCCCTCTCTGTCCCATCCTCATCGGCGCCAATACCCTCACCATGGAGGCCGATCGTCGGCTCATGGCGCACGGGGTTTTCCTCCAGGGGATCAGACCCCCCTCGGTGCCGCCGCAACGCTCCCGGCTGAGGGCGGCGGTCATGGCCACCCATACAAAAGAGGACCTCAATTACGCCCTGGAGGGCCTCCGCCAAGTGGGGGAGGAGCTCAATCTGATCTAGGAGGAGCTATGTCTCGACGGCATAGGCTGGCGGAAGCGGACAAGCGATACATCTGGCACCCCTTCACCCAGATGCAGGGGTATCAGGAGATGGAACCGGTGATCATCGAGCGGGGTGAGGGTTCGTACCTCATTGATATAGCCGGGCGCAGATACCTCGATGGGGTATCTTCTTTATGGGTCACAATACACGGGCATCGCCGGAGGGAGATCGATCAGGCGGTCATCGAGCAGGTGGGCCGGATCGCCCACTCCACCCTCTTGGGCCTGTCCACCCCCCCGTCCATAGAGTTGGCCGAACGGCTGGTGGAGATCACCCCCCCGGGGCTGGAGCGGGTCTTCTACTCCGACAACGGCTCTACGGGGTGTGAGGTTGCCCTCAAGATGGCCTTTCAGTACCGGCAGCTGCGCGGAGAGGAGGCAAAGACCCGATTTATTTCCTTTAAAAATGCCTACCATGGTGATACCCTGGGGGCGGTGAGCGTAGGGGGGGTCGACCTCTTCCATGAGGCCTACCGCCCCCTGCTCTTCCCCGTGCTCCAGGCCGAGGCCCCCTATTGTTATCGGTGTCCCCTGGGCCTCCGGTGGCCGGGGTGCGGGATGGAATGCCTCGGACAGCTGGATCGGATCATGAAAGAGCACCACCAGGAGGTCACCGCCCTCATCATCGAGCCCTTGGTCCAAGGGGCAGCGGGGATGATCACCCAACCACCGGGATTCCTCTCCGGCGTGCGGGAGCTCTGCACGCGATACGGCGTCCTCATGATCGCCGACGAGGTGGCAGTGGGATTCGGCAGGACGGGAAGGATGTTCGCCTGCGACCACGAGGGGGTGAGGCCGGACCTGATGGTCCTGGCCAAGGGGATTACCGGAGGCTACCTCCCCCTGGCCGCCACCCTCACTACCGATGAGATATACGGGGCCTTCCTGGGGGAGTACCACGAGTTCAAGACCTTTTTCCACGGACACACCTATACGGGAAACCCCCTGGCCTGCGCCGCTGCTCTGGCCAACCTGGAGGTCTTTGAAAAGGAAAAGACCGTGGAGCGACTCGCCCCCAAGATCGAGCTTCTCACCCGGCGTTTGACGCGGTTCACGGACCTCCCCTGTGTCGGGGAGGTGAGACAACAAGGGTTTATGGCCGGGGTGGAGCTGGTGGCTGACAAGGAGACCAGGGCCCCCTTCCCCCCCCAGGAACGGATGGGCATCAGGGTGATCCTGGAGGCCAGAAAGCGGGGTGTTATCATTCGCCCCCTGGGGGACGTGATCGTCATCATGCCCCCCTTGAGCATCACCGAAGGGGAACTGGAGGAGCTGGTAGAAACGATCTATCAATCGATAAAGACGGTAACCGCCGCCTGATTTTTTCGTCTGAAGCATACTTTATATCTTTTGAGTAATAAAAGAATAAGAACTTGTTCAACGAGAAGATGAAAGCAAAATATAAACATACGAATATAGTAGCAGCGGACTGGCGCCAGCTCGCTCGGTTCTATCAGGAGGTATTCAACTGTACCATGGTGCCGCCGGAACGCAACCTGAAAGGCGAGTGGCTGGGAAAAGGAACCGGCGTAGCACATGCGCAGTTTACCGGTGCACATCTGAGGCTTCCGGGATACGGGGAGGAAGGTCCGACGCTGGAGATCTACCAGTATTCTCAGAACGCACCGAGACCACCCAGTGTTGCCAACCGTGAAGGAATAACGCATCTTGCCTTTGAAGTAGATGATGTAGAGAAAGCTCTTGACCTGGTTTTGAAGCACAGCGGCAAGAAGATCGGCGAGGTCACCTCCTCAGAGGTGAAAGGCGTGGGCCTTCTGACCTTCGTCTACTGTGCCGATCCAGAAGGTAACATCATAGAATTGCAGGCATGGGGCAAGCGCACCGAACCAAGCGTTTCCTCGAATCGCTCTCGCCCCCGGAGAACGCTGTGATCGACTTCCACACCCACATCTTCTCCCCTTATACGAGGGGGCATCGGGATCAGGTGGCGAAGAAAGACCCCCTCTTTTCGCGCATGCATGCCGATACAAAGGCGCAGATGATCGGTGCCGAGGAGCTCCTGCAGGCGATGGAGGAGAACGGGGTGGAGGCATCGGTGGTCTGCGGCTTCCCCTGGGAAAATGAGGAACAGGTGCGCAGGGAAAATACCTACCTCCTTGAGTGCCGCCAGGAATACGCCGAGAAGATCATCCCCTTTATCAGCCTCCCGAGCGACGCCAAGGCCGCCAGGGAAGAGCTCAAACGCTGTGTCGACGCCGGTGCGCAGGGGGTGGGGGAGCTGAGCCCGGGGACCTATGGGGAGCGGTTGTGGAATATGAAGACCTTGAAACCTCTGGGTGAGGTCCTCAAAGAGGCGAGCCTCCCCGTCCTCATCCACGTGAACGAACCCGTGGGACACCCCTATCCGGGCAAGGGGCGGGTAGGCCCAGCGGAGATAGGGGCCCTGGTCGAGGCCCTCCAGGGGATAACGGTCATCCTGGCCCATTGGGGAGGGGGGTTCTTTTTCTACGAGCTCATGCCGGAGATCGCCGCCCTCTGCCAGGGGGTATATTACGATACTGCAGCATCTCCCTTCCTTTACAATAACCGCGTCTATACCGTCGCGCTCTCCATTATCGGTCCCCAGCGGATCCTCTTCGGCTCAGACTATCCCCTCATCTCCCCCGACCGGTACGTGCGGGAGATGAGAGAGGCCGGCATCGAGGGCGCCCAGTTGGAGGCGATCCTGGGGGGAAACGCCCGCCGGCTCTTGGGCCGACCCTCCTGATACCATTATAGGACACAAAGGTTTTTACTTCCCTTTTCGGTTTTGCTAGAATGATCCCCAATGTACGAGCTGATGGTCCATACGCGGTTCTCGGCGGCCCACAACCTGAGAAATTATGAGGGAAAATGCGAGCGCTTACACGGCCATAACTGGCACGTGGAGGTCTCTGTACGGGCCGATGCCCTGGGCACCGGCGGCATGGTCCTGGACTTCCGCACCCTGCGGGAGGAGACCGAAAAGGTCCTTGAAGCCCTCGATCACCACTACCTCAACGACCTCCCCTACTTTCAAAAAGAGGAGCCGTCATCGGAGAATATCGCCCGCTACATCTATGAGAACCTGGAGGAGCGATTGCGCCCCTATGACCTGAAGCCTCATAAGGTCACGGCCTGGGAGTCGGAGGGGGCCGGGGCCGCGTACTTGGGGGGAGGATGATGATCGACGTCCAAAACCAGCCGGATCCCCGCAGGGTGGAGATACAAAAAGTAGGGGTGAAGAGCATCCGCTACCCCATCACCGTCCTGGACAAGGCCAACGGGGTGCAGCACACCGTGGCGAGCGTCAATATGTATGTGGACCTCCCCCACCACTTCAAGGGGACCCATATGAGCCGCTTTATCGAGATCCTCAACATGTACAAGGGGGATATCGCCATCAAGAACTTCTCCAACATCCTCCAAGAGATGAAGAGCACCCTCAAGGCCCGGTCCGCCCACCTGGAGATCGAGTTTCCTTACTTTATTGAAAAAGAGGCGCCGGTGACCCATGCCAGGGGGCTTATGGAGTATATCTGCCGCTTTTGCGGCAGCAGCAACGAGGGGGCGGAGGACGATTTTTATGTGGGGGTCGACATCCCCATCACCACGGTCTGCCCCTGTTCCAAGGAGATCAGCGATCAGGGGGCCCACAACCAGCGGGGTACCGTCACCGTCAAGGTCCGTTTCAAAAAGTTCATCTGGATCGAGGACATCATCGATGTGGTGGAGGCGTCGTCAAGCTGCGACGTCTACTCCATCCTCAAGCGCCCCGATGAGAAATACGTCACCGAAAAGGCCTATGAAAACCCCATGTTCGTGGAGGACGTGGTGCGGGAGGTGGCCCGCAAGCTCGCGGCCGACCCCAACATCACGTGGTTCTCCGTGGAGTCGGAAAACTTCGAGAGCATCCACAACCACAGCGCCTATGCCTATGTGGAGAAGTAAGGACCCTTCCCCCGTGCCGTATCGGACAGGGCGCAATATTATATATAGGTGATGAACTTATGGCTGGACCGAAAATACGAGACAGTTGGGCGACGCGGTTAGGCGTGATCATGGCCGTTGCCGGTTCGGCGGTGGGCCTGGGAAATTTTCTCCGGTTTCCCGCTAAGGCCGCGTCCAACGGCGGCGGCGCGTTTATGATTCCTTATTTAGTGTCGCTGCTCTTATTAGGCTTGCCGCTGATGTGGGTTGAGTGGACGCTGGGCCGCTACGGCGGAGGATTCGGGCACGGGACCGCGCCGGGCATATTTCACAGCGTGTGGCGGAAAAGCCGATTTATCAAGTATTTCGGCGTCATCGGCATATTCGGCCCCTTGGTTATATTCATTTACTACACGTACATCGAATCGTGGACATTGGCCTACGGCCTTTTTTCATTAACGGGAAAAAGCACGCACCTCCTTGACCAGGCATCGATGCAGAGTTTCTTGCGGGGATTCCAGGGGCTTGAAAAAAATCAGTTTTTTAACGGCGTGGGGACGGCGTATGTCTTTTTTGTGATAACGTTTCTCTTAAATATAGGAGTTATTTATTACGGTATCAAAGGCGGCATCGAAAAATTGTGCAGAGTGGCCATGCCGCTTCTGTTTATCGCGGCGATCATTTTATTCGTCCGCGTCATTACCCTCGGAACGCCGGATATGGCCCGGCCGACCTGGAACATCAGCAACGGGTTCGGCTTTTTGTGGAACCCCGATTTCGGCGCCTTACTTTCGGCCAAGGTATGGCTGGAGGCCGCCGGCCAGATATTTTTTACCCTGAGCGTCGGCATCGGCGTGATACTCACCTACGCCAGTTATCTGCCCAAAGGCGACGACGTGGTGCTTTCCGGCCTTACGGCCACGAGCATTAATACGGCAGCCGAAGTCATCTTGGGAGGGAGCATTATTATACCTGCGGCGTTTATATTTTTCGGCCCGGTGGATATCACGGCAATCGCCCAGTCAGGCGTGTTTAATTTGGGATTTGTAACCATGCCATTGGTCCTCAACAAACTCCCCTTGGCGCACCTGTTCGGGTTTTTGTGGTTTTTCCTATTATTTTTAGCAGGGGTGACCTCGGCGGTTTCGTTGGGTCAGCCGGCAATAGCCTTTCTGGAAGATGAATTCAATATCAACCGCAGAAAGGCAGTGGCTATCTTCGGGTGCATATCATTTATCTTATGCCAGTTCCCGATTTTTTTCTTACAAAACGGCGTCGTTGACGAGCTGGATTTTTGGGGAGGGACCTTCTTCTTGGTAATTTTCGCCACTATTGAGGTGATACTGTTTGCCTGGGTCTTCGGCATGGATAACGCCTGGGGTGAAATACACAAAGGGGCGGACATGGTTATCCCGCGAATCTATAAATACATCATTAAATACATTACCCCGCTGTTTTTGTTTTGTATCTTGGGGATGTGGTTCTGGCAGCAATGGCTTCCGGTTATCGGCATGAAAAACGTTTCGGCCGCGGATCGCTTGTATGTGTTGGGGACCAGATTGGGCTTGCTGGCGATGTTCTTGGTGTTGGCCGTTATGGTTAATAGAGCCTGGAAACGCAAAAAGACGAGGGCATAATATGAAGATCGGCGGTTGGATATTATTGCTGCTCTCCTGGGGCATGATTGTAGGATTATCGATCTTTTGTTTAAAAAAAGTCTTTAGCAAAAAAGTATTGAAGTAACCCCCCTTATCCATACCTATCAGTCGCAGGTTCTGCATCCCCTCTCGGAAATCGTATCGGCGGAAGGGCGACGGAATTGTATTGAACATGAAGGTCATCGGCGCTGTTGGACAGAACGGTTCGGGCAAGGACGAGGTCTTGAAATACCTCAAGGCCCGTTATGACGTCCCCTTTTTATCTACCGGCGATATGGTAAGGGAGATCGCTGCGCAAGAAGGGGTGGAGCCGACCAGGGATAACCTGCGGGCTGTTTCCGAGCGGTATTTCCGTGAGCGGGGAGAGGGTTGTTTTGTCAAGCTCCTGGCGGAGCGGATACAACAGGACGCGGAGCCCCTTGTCGGGATCAGCGGCATCAGGTCGTTGAAGGATGTCCAGATCTTACGAGAAATCTTTGGGAAAGATTTTATCCTCATAAACGTCTGTGTCAGCGATCCCCATGAACGCTATGAGCGCATGGTTAAAAGGGCAGAAGAGCGAGACCCGCACACCTACGAACAATTTCTGAAACAGGATCAGGCAGAAGAGGACCTCTTCCATATTGTAGCAGCAGGCGAGGAGGCGGATTATACAATCAGCAACGACGGCCCGTTGGCTGATTTGCATCAGGCAATTGATCAATTAGTCACGGAGAACGGGATCCTGCGGTAAGAAACAAGCTGATACCCAATACATATGAAAACACGGCTATATGTCCATACCGGAACCGGCAATTCTTTGTGGGTCGCGCGCCAACTGGCCTCGGAACTCAAGGGAACTACCCTTACTTTCATGCCGTATCCCTCCAAGGCCCTTACGATCCAGGCAGATCGCGTGGGCATCATCTTCCCGGTCCACATCTGGGGATTGCCCAGGCGTGTCATCCAATTTATTAATCATATAAAGGTCAAACCCGGGACGTACCTCTTCGCCGTGGCCGTCAACGCCGGACAGCCTGCGGCCACGCTCCTGCAGCTGCAAAAGCTAATGTCAAAACGCGCGATGCCGCTCTCCCTGGGACGCTCCGTAGCCATGCCTTCTAATTACATCCCCTGGGGCGGTCCCGGCCCGATTGAGGTCCAGCAGCGGTTATACAAGGAGGCCCGCAAAGAGATTAAGGCAATTGCAGAGTCGATACGGCGGGGTGAGCAAAGCAAGGTTGATAGGGGACCTCTGTGGCAGAATATCTTGTTTTCCTTGATCTATAAGATGACCTTTCGGCAGGTCAATAAAATGGACCGGAAATTTTGGGTGGACGAGAAATGCGACGGCTGCGCGATATGCGCCCACGTGTGCCCGGCCGCAAATATCCGGATGATCGATGGGAAACCTGCGTGGCTCCACCGGTGCGAACAGTGCCTCGCCTGCCTGCAGTGGTGTCCACAGGAGGCGATTCAGTATGGAAAGAACACCGTCAAATACCCACGGTATCATCACCCTGAAATTATCTTGGATGACATGCTGGAACAGGCGAAAGCGAAGAGGGGGTAACAGTTGGGTATATTGGACAAATTTCCCATATTATACGAATTTCGCTTTTCGTCCATATTATCGAAAACTACGACTTTATATACCTTTCGCAACCTGTTTCTAAAAGGATTTTATCTCCCCACCATGCTTAAAATTTGGTATAGTATATGTGTAGCTAGAGCAAACAGAAATTTCGTATATTAATTGTTAGCGGGTATAAGGAGACAATATGTTTAGAACAAAAGTTCCACCAATAACTGCAATCCTACTTCTAATAGCAATTTTATATGTGCCTTATTCAATTGCAGTTCCTAATTTTATACGTGAATCTTGGGGCACATCTCGTATCTACGGTACAGTTGATAATATTCAATATGATTTTAGGGCTATTAGTGTTCCATTTACAGAGTTACCAAATGATCGAAAAAGTCAAAAAAAATGGAAGGGCATGGATTCTTATGATCCGCCAAGATTTGCCATCATCAGCATCACTTTTAAAATCGCAGATAAATTAATCAAATTTCCAGTATCAACATTCCGAGACCTTGGAAATCCAGGTGGACCTTATGGGATGTCTGTGGAGAGCAATGCAAGCAAATTTTACTTAATCTCAAAGGCGGAGACGGTGCGGGTAGCTACACGGCGATTTTCATTATTGAAAACTCTAAACTGATCGAACGTCGTATTAAAGAGTTCACCTCAGATGGTGATTATAAAGTAACCGAAACAATCAAATTCTAGAAAGCCGCTAACATGCTGCTGCTCCCGACGCTCGTTCCTCGCGCCGGAGAGCAGCGACGTTATCTCAATTTTATTATGAAATATTCGGACAAATGTATTTTTTGTAAGGAAGGTTTCCCGAAAGCGTTTCAAGTAGTTTCGGCGGAACCGGAGCATTGGCTATTCATTCACAACATAAAGCCGCAGGCCGACTACCACTGCCTGGTTGTTCTGAAGAAAGAAGTCATTATTAAGAATAAAATAAAGGGAAGGCACGGAGTTGATATCGGCGACGCAAGGCTACCGGACGGGGTCCTGACGGAATTGGGAAAGGTACTGAATAGGTCGTGTCGGGCAATAAAACGGTGTGATAAGAATATCGAACGAATATTGGTTCTATCTTTGAATACGGGAGAAGGAACCGAACATCTACATTTTCACCTTATACCGAAGAGAAAAAAAGAGAAAATACGGACGGTAAATAATCCTAACAAAAGAGGTGGCGGGATGTTCTTTCTCGCGAGAAAGGAAATCGTCGCCGACACGCTTAACGACTATTTCAAAGCGACGTGCGGGGACCAAGCGGAGGTAATAAAGAAGAAGTACGAAAAAGCCGTCGAATCGAGGGTAAAACGAAACGTAGAACGGCTTCGGAAGAACTTCGAGTGAGAAAAAGATATTAAAAGAGGGAGATAACAAAAAACTGGAACGAACCCGCTGAACGAAGGCGGTGATGCTGCACGTGGGGACCAAGACACGGTGGCAAGACTGACGGCCAGAAGCGGGTCGTTCAATTTTACGTTCGATTTAACTAATCAAAAAAATCAGCCCTCAACACAAGCTGTTCTTAATCTTGGGTGCAAGTCTTTCCTTAATAATTACTCAAACACCTCCCTGATCTCCTCCCTACGCTGCACCACCGGCGCCGGGGGGAGGCTCTGGAGGAAGAGCTTGCCGTACTCCTTGGTCAGGATGCGGCTGTCCAGGGATGACACTGCCTCCACGGCTAACCTGCCGGAGGTGTCCGTTTAGCCGGGGTCGCTCCGGTGGTGGCTGAAGAGCCACCTGCAGAGGCTAAAGGGCTGGCTCCGCCTGTCACCTCCTCAGCCGGGGCGCCGCCGGCCATCTGCAGGGCAACGATCATCTGTCGCGCCTCCCGCCTGAAAACCGGCAAGCGCAAACCGAATAGTATTCCTGCCACGATACATACCGAGCCGCCGAGCGCCACGGTGATCGGCGCGCTCAGATGATGGGCAAGGGCACCCGCCAGGAGCGCACCCAGGGGGGCCATACCCATGAGCATCATCCCGTAGACCGCCATCACGCGTCCGCGCAGATCGTCAGGGACCAACGTTTGAATGAGGGTGTTTGACGAGGCCATTTCGACAATCATGCAGAAGCCGACCGGCAGGAGCAGGGCGGCAGAGAGCCAGAAGGTGCGTGACAACGAGAAGAGGATGAGACTGGCTCCAAAACCCGCCGCTGAAAATGCAACGATACGACCTAATCCACGCGCACCGCTCCGCGCTGCAAGGATCAAGGCACCAATGAGCGCGCCAACACCTGATGCACCCATGAGCAACCCTAGTCCCCTTGCCCCGCCATGCAGTATCTGGTCGGCGAAGATCGGCATGAGCACGACATAGGGCATGCCCAGGAGACTGATCAACCCGAGCAGAAACAGGAGTGATCGCACGGGCCCTGTGCGTCCGACATAGCCGAAACCTTCGATGATGCTGGCAAGGGTCGAGCCGGGCAGGTGGATACGCTCCCGAGCCTTGATCGTCATCAGCAACAAACCTGCGATCACGGCGATGTAGCTAAGGGCATTAACGAAGAAGCACCACCCCTCACCGACTGCCGCCACCAGTACGCCTGCAACAGATGGGCCGATGATACGCGCGCCATTAAACATAGAGGAGTTCAAGGCGATGGCATTGATAAGATCCTCTCTGCCGACCATCTCCACCACGAACGCCTGTCGCGTCGGGATGTCAAAGGCATTCACCAGGCCGAGCAGGGCGGCGAGCACGAACACGTGCCAGACCTGCACACGATGGGCGAGCGTCAAGGTAGCCAGAACAAAGGCTAAGAGCATCGATATGGTTTGCGTGGCGACGAGGATACGATGGCGACTATGTCTATCGGCAAAAGCGCCGCCGATAGTCGCAAACAAAAAAACCGGGAACTGTCCCGAGAAGGCGACGAATCCAAGCAAGACCGCCGAGCCAGTCAACCGATAGACAAGCCAGGCCTGCGCCACCGATTGCATCCAGGTGCCGGTGAGCGAAATAAACTGCCCGCCAAAGAAGAGCCGGTAGTTCCGGTATCTCAGCGCCCTGAGGATAAGCGCAAGTTTCGGCCCGGATGAGGCGGGCTGCCGGCCAACAGCTGTTTTCCCCCCTGAATTCGGTTCGCTATCCATGCCTGATCTTTTGTAACTTCTTCTCATCGATCCCCCTCTATACTGTACGCATATAATAGTGCAACAATGACCCAAAGTCATGGGGTGGTTGTACGGATGAGAAGACCTTTACTCAAACACCCCCCTGATCTCCTCCCGCTTGTGCACCACCGGTGCAGGGGGGAGGCTCTGGAGGAAGAGCTTGCCGTACTCCTTGGTCAGGATGCGGCTGTCCAGGATGGCGAGGACCCCTCGATCCTCCGTGCTCCTGATGAGCCTTCCCAGCCCCTGTTTCAGGGCGATGATGGCAGCCGGGACCTGATACTGATAAAAGGGGTTCCCCCCCTCGTTGGCGATCCGCTCGATGCGGGCCTGGGTGACCGGTTCGGTGGGCGGGTCGAAGGGGAGCTTGTCGATGATGACGCAGCTGAGGGCCTCCCCGGGCACATCCACCCCTTCCCAGAAGCTGCCGGTGGCGAAGAGGACCGATGACACGTCCTCCTTAAATTCCTCCAGGAGGAGGTGTTTCGGCCCCTCCCCTTGGAGCAGTATTTGATAGGGCAGTTTTCCTTTGAGCATACCATATATCTCCCGCATGTTCTTATGGCTGGTGAACAGAACAAAGGCCCTTCCCTCGGTAATACGCAGGATGGACTCAATCTCTTTGGCGGCCGCTTTGGGGAACGCAGGGGCATTGGGTTCGGGAAGCCCGGGGGGGAGATAGATCACCACCTGGTTCTGCATATCAAAGGGGGTAGGGAGAATGAGCTCTTCTGCCTCCCCTAAGCCGAGCCTCTCCTTGAAATAATCGAAGCCCCCCTGGGTAGAGAGGGTGGCGGAGGTGCAGACCATGGTCTCGAGGCGCGGGTAGAGTTTCGCGCTCAGCTCCGACCAGACATCGATGGGTGAAGCCCTGAGGAAGGTCCCCCTCCCCCTGCTTTCGCACCAATAGACGTAGTGCGAATCGCCCTGGGAGAGGATGAATTCCAGGTCTCCCCCTAATTCTTGCGAGCGAGGGATCAAGGCGGCAATCTCTTCGCTCGCTGGTTGCTTCGATAGGACCCCCCGTACGGCACTGAGGCACCTCTTGATGTCGGCAAGGAGGGAGAAGACCAAAGAGTCGAGCTCCCGCAGACGATATCGCTCCTCGCCTCGAAAGTGCGTAAAGAGGTCCGCCGCCTTTCCGCGCAGATCATCCACCGTACCCTGTAGATCGAGGCGGGGCCTCTTACCCTTCAGCAACTCCCTGCTCACGTCGCGGGCCAAGTCCTCGAACCGATAATTGCTGACGGACAGACCGAAATGTGCCGTGATCACCTCTTCCAATTGATGGGCCTCATCGAAGACCACCCGTTTGTACCTTGGGATCACCTCTCCTCCCGTGTCCCTGATTGCTAGGTCGGCGAAAAAGAGGTGGTGGTTGACCACGATCACCTGTGCCTCGGCCGCGGCCTGGCGCATGCGGGTGAGAAAACACCGCTTATGTTCAGGGCATTCCGTCCCCAGACAGTGGTCGCGGCTGCAGCATATCTCCGCCCACGTGGAGAAATCGTCCGGTATCCCCTCCAACTCTGAGCGGTCGCCGGTTTGGGTCTGAGAGGCCCACGCGTTTACTTCCTCGAATAACGACGCCTCCTCCAGGACCTTGAAGAGGGGCTGTTGCCTGAATATCTGAAACCGACGCCTGCAGAGGTAGTTCTCCCTCCCTTTCATGTAGGCAACCGAGAATTTGACGGGGAGCATCTCCCGCAGCAGCGGTATATCCTTAAAGAAGATCTGTTCCTGGAGGTTCTTGGTGCCGGTGGAGACCACCACCCGCTGGCCGCTGTAGATGGCAGGGACGAGGTAGGCAAAGGTCTTACCCGTCCCCGGTCCCGCCTCCACGATCAAACTCCCACCCTCCTGCAGCGCCCGCGCGACGGCCTCGGCCATCTCCACCTGCTGGGGCCTGTACTCGTAGGAATCCAGGCCCTCGGCCAGCAGCCCTTTTTTGCCCAAGACCTCTTCCATAGTAGGATGCTGCAATGAAACTCCTCCGGTACTACGTTGCCGAGGCTCTGAAGCTATTGCTACAGGGAACGATCGTTTAGAAAATAGGTTTCAAATCCCCCCATCCCCCCTTTTCTAAAGGGTGGTGGTGGGGGGATTGCCGATTTTCATCCTTCGTGGGTGACGCGCCGTCATGGAAAATTGCTTAGGAGATATCTTGTGCGTCGTAGGTGGGAGGGCTCGATCTCACATCCAGCCTCGAGCGGTATGCTTACTGCTGCGCCCTGTGCGTATGTCCATGTTCGTACCACCCCTTACGACGAGGACTTTTCATCGCCTTCATCATCGTTCCCCCGCAGTGAGAGCCTCATTATACACTCGATATCCCTCGGGCCCACGAAACAAAAACCGACCTTTTCGTAGACATGGATGGCCTTGAAGTTTCTCGTCTCCACGGTAAGCCAGATCTGGCTCCACCCCACCTCACGAGCCAACTCGCGCATCAGCTGCGTGAGCGCGGTCCCGATGCCCCGATCTTGATATTCCTGATGGACGAAGACCAGGTACTCGCAGCTTTTGCCGTGCTCCATCTCGAAGAGGGCGGCATGTCCTACTACCCTTTTTTCCATGAGTGCGAGGAGGTTGATGCCCTCGTCCGCTACATACCTCAGCCATTCCTCCCTCCTATCGTCCAAACGAGGGGGGAGCCCCTGGCTCCACTCCTTGGGTTCAAAACCGTCGTACAATTCCTTGAGAGCAGGATAATCCTTTTTCTCGTGCTGATACAGCCGTACAACGAAGGGAGTTCCACCTTTGTCTTTTATAAGACGAACTCTTTGCACGATATGGGAAGGAAGTTGGGGGGTCATTTTTTCAAATTGTCAATCTAACAGAAGAAGAGCGGGAAAGTCAACCTTTCGACTTCCCGGCCTGAAGATCAGAACTTGCCTTCGACCAGAACTCAGATCGAGGGGCTCAAGGTTGACTCAGAGTCAAGGTGGGCGCCCTCAATTATCTGAAGAGGCCCGAATCGATTAAGGGCCCCTCAACATTGACAAACGGGGGAGAAAGCGATATTAATCACAAAGCTCACAAGATCACTATATTATTCATACAGAATACTATTGAGGAGGATATTCGTATGGCGCCTGATAAGGGCATGCTTTCACAGATGAATGAGGGGGGGGTGTTTCCCCCGCCACAGGACCTCAGCCAACGGGCGCGCATTAAGAATATGGAAGAGTACCAGAGGCTCTATCAAGAGTCCTTGGATGATCCCGAGGGTTTTTGGGCCCGGTTTGCACAGGATGTGGAATGGTTTCGCAAGTGGGACAAGGTGCTGGTGGATGATTTTGCCAATGCGCGTCATGCGTGGTTCGTGGGGGGTAAGCTTAATGTGACGTATAACTGTGTGGATCGTCATCTCACGGCTCAGCACAAGGATAAGGTGGCGATTATATGGGAGGGAGAGCCTGAGGGGGAGAGCAAGACCTATACCTATCAACAATTGTACGAGGAGGTCTGCCGATTTGCTCAGGTACTCAAAAAGCATGGGGTGAAAAAGGGGGACCGGGTCACAATCTATTTACCGATGATCCCGGAGTTGCCCGTTGCCATGTTGGCCTGTGCGAGGATTGGGGCGGTTCACTCGGTAGTCTTTGCCGGGTTCAGCGCCGAGTCGTTGCGTGATCGGATTTGGGATGCAGGGGCCCACGTATTGATTTGTTGCGACGGGTATTATCGGGGCGGCCAGGTGGTGGACAACAAGCCCGCTGCGGATGCAGCCATGGCGCAGTGCCCTGGGGTGCGGCGGGCTATTGTGGTGCAACGAACTGGTGATGAAATCGACATGCGACAAGGGCGCGATACGTGGTGGCATGAGGAGATGGCGGCGGAGGATATTAATCCGGCGTGTAAGCCCGCGGAACTGGATTCCGAGGATCCGCTTTTTATCTTATATACCAGCGGCAGCACAGGCAAACCCAAGGGGGTGTTGCACACGCAGGCGGGGTACCTGCTGTCTACCCTTGAGACCTTCAAGTACGTCTTCGATTACAAGGATGAGGATATCTTTTGGTGTACGGCGGATATCGGGTGGATAACGGGACACAGCTATATCGTCTACGGTCCGCTCGCTGCAGGGGCGACCACGGTGATGTTTGAAGGGGTGCCCACCTACCCTGATCCTGGTCGATTTTGGGCCATTGTACAGAAGTACAAGGTCAACATCCTTTATACGGCGCCTACTGTCTTACGGGCATTGATGCGAGAAGGAGATGAGTGGCCCAACAACCATGATCTGTCCTCCTTGCGGATCTTGGGTTCGGTAGGGGAGCCCATCAATCCCCTGGCCTGGAAGTGGTACTACCAGGTGATCGGCAAGGGGCGTTGTCCTATTGTGGACACCTGGTGGCAGGCCGAGACAGGGGGTATTTTGATTACGCCCTTGCCGGGCGCCACGCCTCTGAAGCCTGGTTCGGCCGCCACACCTTTTTTTGG